>BNJU01002379.1_pt1 | contig 108627 bp, 156 predicted proteins | sample 8539281 | NCBI WGS metagenome assembly BNJU01 (sample SAMD00202456, study PRJDB9452) | human saliva metagenome | isolation source: human saliva | place: Japan
GTGTTGCTATTGCTCGTGCACTTTCCATGAATCCTGATGCCATTCTCTTTGATGAACCGACATCTGCTCTTGACCCTGAAATGGTTGGAGAAGTTCTTAAAATCATGCAAGATTTAGCTCAAGAAGGCTTGACCATGATCGTCGTAACCCACGAAATGGAATTTGCTCGCGATGTATCACACCGTGTCATCTTTTATGGATAAAGGTGTCATTGCAGAAGAAGGCAAACCAGAAGATCTATTTACTAATCCCAAAGAAGAACGTACAAGAGAATTTTTACAACGCTATCTTCGATAAGAAAAAAGACTGCCATTGCAGTCTTTTTTTATATTCCAAAAAATTAAAAGGCAGATTCTTTTTCGAACCCTGCCTATATCCAAAGACTAATCTTCAAATTTTTCATGATTTTTATTGTAGAAATCAATTAAGCCGAGGGCTGTTTCAAAGGAAATGTTTTTAACTTTTTGCTCGTCCTTGAGCCAAAAGCAATGATAGACATCTCACGCGCATTCGTTTCCTTAGAAATACGATACCCTGTGATCTTCTTTATCACGAACCCAGCTAACAACTGCTTCTACTTTTTTTCAAAGTTAGACTTAGCCATGTTATTCTCCTATTTTTTTCTTTTACGCAATTTCATTCTATATGTTTTTTTATAGTATTTGTCAATTGAAAACACATATATTAATAAAGTTATTGCGTTAAGATTATAATTATTTAGCTTTTCAAAGCTGATAATATATGGGTTCGAATATCTTCAACTCCATTAGGATTTGCTGGCAAGAATATTGTATTATTTCCTTGTTTATCTGCAAAAATTATTCAATGTATCCAAATACTGATTAGTTAGTAGGATTGACATAATTTGTTCTTCAGTTAATTCGACATTGGCTCCTTTTAACTCTTTAATAGAATCAGCAAGTCCATCAACAATTGCTTTCCGCTGCTCTGCGATCCCCACACCATGGAGGCGATCTTTTTCTGCCTCAGCTTCTGCCGCTGTAACGATCTTAATTTTATCTGCTTCAGCCAATTCTTGAGCTGCCACTCTCTTACGTTGGGCAGCATTAATTTCGTTCATTGATTGTTTGACTTCTGCATCCGGCTCAACTTTGGTAATGAGCGTCTTAACGATAATATACCCATACGTTGACATTTCTTCCGCTACTTGTTTTTGAACTTCTAATGCAATTTCATCTTTTTTCTCAAACAATTCATCCAAAGTTAACTTAGGAACAGATGAGCGCAATGCATCTTCAATATAAGATTTGATTTGAGCTTCAGGTCTCATCAATTTATAGTAAGCGTCTGTAACGTTTAACTCATTTACACGATACTGAGTTGCGACATTCATAGTCACAAAAACGTTATCTTGGGTTTTGGTTTCAACCACGATCTCACTTTGTAAAAGGCGTAGCTGCACACGAGCTGCAATTTTGTCAATGCCAAATGGTGCCCGTAGATGAATACCACTATTACTTAACTTTTGATACTTACCAAATCGTTCGATAATTGCAACAGACTGTTGACGAACGACATAAACAGAGCTCACTAACATAGCTCCTACAATAAGCATTAGAATCACTAGAACAAGTAAAACTTGTAAAACCATGGGAATCTCCCCCTTTCTTCACTTACATTATAGCACTCGTATATAGGTTAGGCAAATGATATGATAAAAATTTTATAGGATATTAAACAAGCATATTATATAGAGTTTCATTTCCATTCAAGTTAATATAAGACGGGTCAAATTTCTCCATTCGGTGAATCAAGCCCGCATAATCATGCTTGTTAGCAAGAGCAATACCGATTAAGACTGGTCCTGTTCCCTTGCTGGCACGTTTAATATACTCAAAACGTGTGATGTCGTCATTCGGTCCTAAAATATCATTTACAAACTCGCGAAGTGCTCCTGGACGTTGTGGGAAGTTTACCACAAAGTAATGCTTGATGCCATCATAAATCAAGGCACGCTCTTCCATCTCTGGCATACGGTTGATATCGTTATTTCCTCCAGAGATAATACAACAAATAGTCTTACCCTTTATATAATCTGACAGTACTTCCAAGGCCGCCACACTAGTAGCACCTGCAGGCTCAGCTACAATCCCCTGTTTAGAGTATAGATCTATCAAGGTCTCAGAGATTAAACCTTCATCCACTCCGATAAGCGTTTCAACATTTTTACGGGTTGCTTCATAGGTCAATTGTCCAACCTTCTGCACAGCAATCCCGTCTGCAAACTTATCAATTTCTTTGAGTTTAACCGGACCTCCAGCCTCAAATGCTGCCTTCATGGAACGAGCTCCGTTGGCTTCTACACCCAGAACTTCAATAGCCGGATTCGTTTCCTTTATATAAGTAGAAACTCCTGCAATGAGTCCTCCACCTCCTACAGGCACCAAGACGGTATCAAAATCAATGGATTCTTTTCGCGCTTCTTCTAAAATTTCATAAGCCACTGTTCCTTGACCAGCTTGAACATAGGGATCATCAAAAGGATCAATAAACGTACGATTTTCAACAACTGTATAGTCTTGAGCTGCCTTGGCCGAAGCATCAAAGGTATCTCCTACCAATTTGATAGTTACAAAATCTCCACCAAAGAAACGAACCTGCCCAATTTTCTGTTGAGGCGTTGTAATTGGCATAAAGATTGTTGCAGGAATCTTCATCTCGTTACAAGTGTAAGCAACACCTTGAGCGTGATTTCCCGCTGATGCGCACACTACTCCACGTTCACGTTCTTCCTTAGTCAACTGTGAGATGGCATAATAAGCTCCACGAATTTTAAAAGAGCGGACTCGCTGAGCATTTTCTTTTTTGAGATAAATTTTAGCTCCGTATTTTTCTGATAAATAATGATCGTAGTCAAGTGGTGTATTGGCTACGACACCACTCAGAACCTTGTGGGCCTTCACCACATCTTTTGCACTAAGCATAATCTTCTCCTTGATTCTTTTTCAAGATAAAAAGCGGGTTAGGTACCCCCCAACTCGCCTTCTATTTTTATTCTCAAAAATTAGTTGTAGATTTTGAATGCGTCATCGTCGTTTTTACCAACGAATGGCATTGCTTTACGCAATTCTGCACCAACCTTTTCAATTTCAAGGTTAGCTGCTTGTTCACGGTAGGCAGTTAATTTTGGACGTCCAGCTTTGTAGTCGTTCACAAAGTCATTAGCAAATGTACCATTTTGGATGTCCGCAAGAACGGCTTTCATGTTTTCTTTAACTTGTTCAGTAATCACACGTGGACCTGAAACGTAGTCACCGTATTCAGCTGTGTTAGAAATTGATTGACGCATTTTCTTGAATCCACCTTCGTAGATCAAGTCAACGATGAGTTTCATTTCGTGAAGCACTTCAAAGTAAGCCAATTCTGGAGCATATCCAGCTTCAGTCAAGACTTCAAAACCAGCTTCAATAAGGGCAGTCAAACCACCACAAAGAACGGCTTGTTCACCAAACAAATCTTCTTCAGTTTCTTCTTTGTAAGTTGTTTCCCAAAAGACCAACGCGTGCTGCACCAACACCTTTACACCAGTCCATAGCGATGTCTTTAGCATTTCCTGTAGCATCTTGGTATACAGCGTAAAGTGCTGGAACACCAAATCCTTCTTCGTAAGTACGACGTACCAAGTGTCCTGGTCCTTTAGGAGCACACATGAAGACATCTACATCTGCAGGAACTTTGATGAATTCGAAGTGGATATTGAAACCATGGGCAAATCCAACTGCATTCCCAGCTTCCAAGTTTGGAGCAATTTCTGCTTCGTACAATTCTTGTTGGATTTCGTCTGGTGCCAAAATCATGATAACATCAGCCAATTTAGTTGCTTCTGCTACTGTATAAGTATCAAAACCATCTTCTTTTGCCTTATCAAAAGATTTACCTGGACGAACACCGATGATCACATCGTGACCTGAATCACGCAAGTTTTGAGCGTGAGCATGACCTTGTGAACCATAACCGATAACAGCGATTTTTTTACCATCAAGTGCTGCTACTTTTACATCTTTCGTATTCCATTTGAACTGCCATAGTTTTTCTCTCTTTTCTATATTTATTGCCTGATAGGCTAGATTAACAAATTTAGGTTGGATTTTTAATCGCGGGTAAATCCAGTTGCACCCGTCCGAGCGATATTCTTGATACCGTATGGTCGAATAACCCGAATCAAAGCTTCACTCTTTTCCGCATTCCCAGTCATCTGAACAGTAATGGAGCTCGGAGCCACATCAACAACAGTTGCACGGAAAGGCTGGATAATAGCTAAAATTTCTGCTCGTTTCTCAGCTGGTGCTGCAACCTTTACCAAGATCACTTCGCGCTCCAAGTGTGGTTTATCTGTGATATCACGGACACGAATCACATCGACTTGACGGTTGAGCTGTTTGATGATTTGCTCCACTTCATCGTGAGATGCAACATCAATGATAATGGTAATCCTAGACACATTAGGATTTTCTGTCGCCCCTACCGAGATACTCTCAATATTGACTTGGCGTCTAGACAAGACACCGGTAAAACGATTGAGAACTCCTGACCGGTTTGAAGTTTGGCTGTTAACATTCTACGCATTAAACTTCACCCCCAACATCTCATGATTACTCTTACCAGCTGGTACCATTGGTAAAACATGCTCTTTACGAGAAATATCTACCTCGATAAACATTGGTACATCTTCCAAGATGACTTCCAAATCCTTCTCTAAGGTTTCAGGATTATCAAATTTATAATTCTTAATTCCATAGGCTTGAGCCATCAATTGGAAATCTGGGAGGCTATCAAAGACTGACTCTGATGTTCGACCATCGTAGAAGGCTTCTTGCCATTGACGAACCATCCCAAGTGAATGGTTATTAAGCATGATGACCTTGATCGGAATCTTGTAGATGTTCAAGATTGCCAATTCCTGATTGGTCATTTGGAAACCACCATCACCGACAAAGAGCACGACCTCCTTATCTGGATTAGCAATTTTTGCCCCAATGGCTGCAGGAACTCCAAATCCCATGGTTCCTAGTCCACCTGAAGTTACGAGTTGACGCTCGTTTTGGTATGGATAGTATTGAGCTGTCCACATTTGGTGTTGTCCGACGTCAGTTACGACAATGGCATCACCCTTAGTCAATTCGCCTATACGTTCAATAACTGCTTGTGGTTGGACGACACGTTCCTTCTTATCATAAGAACGAACACGATTCTTATCTTTGGTAACTTTCAATCCATTTTTCAGTATTGTTACGAACGATTGGCTCCGCTAGCAACTGCTGTAAGGCCTTTTTTGCATCACCAACAACTGGGATATCAACAGCGATAATCTTACCAATCTCTGCTGGATCGATATCAATATGCGCTACTTTGGCATTTTTCGCAAATGTCTTAGGATTACCAGTCAAACGGTCATCAAAACGACAACCAATCGAAATCATAAAATCAGCTTCTGTCATAGCAATATTAGCTGCAAAGGAACCATGCATCCCACCCATTCCCAAAAATAGTGGATGACTAGTTGCAATTGTTCCCTGTCCCAAAAGACTGGTAACAACAGGAATTTGATAACGTTCTGCAAATTCATTCAACTCTGTTGCAGCCTCTGCATAGCTAATCCCACCACCAGCTAACAAAACTGGCTTCCTTAGCCTTAGAGAGTTGCTTCAAGATCTTCTTGATTTGCATCTCATTAGGCTCTAGAGTTGGTTGATAACTTGGTAAATCTATCTCTGAAGAATAGACAAAGTCCGTTTCAAGAGCTGAAACATCTTTTGGCAAGTCAATAACAACTGGCCCTGGGCGACCCGTAGTCGCAATGTGCACAGCCTCTGTAATCACACGTGGAATATCCGCCGTCTCTCGAACCTGGTAGTTGTACTTGGTAATCGGCATGGTAATACCAACAATATCTGCTTCTTGGAAAGCATCCTTACCGATTCCCGCTCTTGCTACCTGACCTGTGAAAACCAAAAGGGGAACACTGTCACTCATAGCATCTGCAATACCAGTAATGGCATTCGTAGCTCCTGGTCCACTTGTGACGACTGCGACACCAAGTTTCCCTGTTGATTTAGCATAACCTTCTGCTTCATGAAGACAACCTTGTTCATGGCGACCTAGAATATGGCGGATGCCTTTAAAATTATAAATAGCATCATATAAAGGCAATACAGCCCCGCCTGGATAACCAAAAATCGTATCGATTCCTAGGTCACGGAGCGTTTCCAAAACGAGTTCCGAACCTGACTTTGGTGAGTCTAAAATGATTTTCTCCATCGTTCCCCTTTCTCTTCTCTTAAAATGACTTGTTTCTATAATACCATTTTTTCAAAAATTTTCAAGACAAAAGAAACAATTTTTCTGAATTTTTCTATCTAGATACTTTTACAATATCAAATAGATTAGAAAGTTTATACGTATTTTTACCTTTTAATAGAAAAAAGGTTGAGACAAAATGTCCCAACCTTTTGATTATTTACTAATTAAAGTGAGTTAACGTCAACCTTGATACCAACACCTTGAGTAGTTGTGATTGTCAAGCTTGTTACGTAAGTTCCTTTTAGCAGTAGCTGGTTTAGCTTTTTTTGGATTGTTTCGTTGAATGCTTTGAAGTTTTCAACCAACTTGTCAGCTTCAAATGAAACTTTACCGATGATAGCTTGTACGATACCTGCACGGTCAGCACGGTAAGTGATTTTTACCACCTTTAGACTCTTCAACTGCTTTTAGCAACATCCATTGTTACAGTACCAGTTTTAGGGTTTGGCATCAAGTTACGTGGTCCAAGGACACGTCCAAGACGTCCAACAAGAGCCATCATGTCAGGTGTAGCGATAACTACGTCGAAGTCCAACCAACCGTCGTTGATTTTAGCAACAAGGTCGTCTTCACCAACGAAGTCTGCACCAGCAGCTTTAGCTTCTTCAGCTTTTGCACCACGTGCAAATACAAGAACGCGAGCTGTTTTACCAGTACCGTTTGGCAATACCATTGCTCCACGGATTTGTTGGTCAGCTTTTTTCACGTCGATGTTCAAGTTGTATGCAACTTCTACAGTTGCGTCAAATTTTGCAAAGTTAGTTTCTTTTGCAAGAGCTACAGCTTCTTCTACGCTGTATGCTTTTGTGCTGTCGATTTTCTCAAGAGCAGCACGAAGTTGTTTGCTTTTTTTAGCCATTTTCTATTCTCCTTGTAAGTGGTTCAATCGATTTTCATCTCCCACGTCACTTCTCGAAATGATGAAGTCTTGCGGGTTATATAGGGAAGTTATTGATTAGTCAACAACAGTGAATCCCATAGAACGAGCAGTACCTTCGATCATACGCATTGCAGACTCAATGTTTGCAGCGTTCAAATCTGGCATCTTAGTTTCTGCAATTTCTTGTACTTGTGCACGAGTAACTGTAGCAACTTTTGTTTTGTTAGGTGTACCTGATCCTTTTTTTCAACACCTGCAGCTTTTTTTCAAAAAGAACAGCAGCTGGTGGTGTTTTAGTAACGAAAGTAAATGATTTATCTTCGTATACTGAGATAACAACTGGAATGATCATACCAGCTTGATCAGCTGTACGAGCGTTGAACTCTTTTGTGAATCCCATGATGTTGATACCAGCTTGACCAAGAGCAGGTCCAACCGGTGGAGCTGGTGTAGCTTTACCAGCAGGGATTTGCAATTTTACAAGTTTTTTTCGACTTTTTTTAGCCATTTTTAAATCCTCCTTTGTGGTTTTGGCGGTAATTTAGAGATTTTTACCTCCCACAAGTATGTTTTTACACATACCCTACTATTATACACTAATCTATCTCAAATGCAAGAGAAAAATCCTATTTTTAGAGAAATTTTATTACTGAATTTGGCTATTATTTCTTTCGTGAAAGAGTTCTGAACTACAAACAAAAAACCGCTCTGATTTTGAGCGATTATAAGAAATAATAAAGTTTAGTAGGAATCCAGTTTTAAGAGCAGGCTTTTCCCTTTTTCAGTACTTCCACTTTCCACAAATCCAAGGGACTCAAAACATCTTCTAGAAATCCGATTAAAAGTGTAGATTTCCTGAACTTTCAACTGTTTCCACCCCTTTTGCTGGGATAGATCAATTAAAGCCCTTAAAACCTTGCGTCCAATACCTTGATGCTGATAAGCTGGATTGCCAATCACAATAGGAAGATTCTCCTGAGATAAGGCTACATCACCAATTGGAAGCCATTCTCCCTTTTCTCGAAACTCAATCCAGAACAAATCCCCGTGTTCCTCTAAATAGAAATACATGGCATTTAATTTTTCCAAACTATAGGGAATTCTAATGCCATCTACCAGTTCCACCAAATCCACATCTTGATACCAGGATAAAGCTGCATCACGATGATCTGCTAAAAAATAGGGAACTAGACGTAGGGAATCATCTATCTGAATAATCTTGGCATCTTTTTTTACTCCTAACAACTGCTTCGCAGCCTGATTAAAACCATCACACCAGTTGTACCACTTTGCTTCATACTCATCTTCAGGTATGATACGATTTTTTAAATCCAGAACAGAGTATATCTTTCTTTTCTCACAAGCTTGTGCATAGAGATGATATAGTTCATCACCACTATCTTTATCCCACTCAGCAGAAATCGTATCCTGACATAGCAACAATGCCTGATAAGCTCTGTGATGCCCATCTGTAATCAACAAGCAATCTCCAAATGCAAGAACACTGATTGGATTAATACTTTGCTTTTCTACCGACTGATAAAGCATCTGAATCTCTTGCAACTTCTTTTCTGATAAGTATAGTTGAGTCGGATGAAGATCTTTTATGTTGACTTCCATTTTTATCTCCTCAAGAAGGGCTAAACCCTACTTTTGTTTGCCTGTAAAGCGCCATTGAAAGCGAAGTTTGTCATAAAATGGAAATTCAATGAATAGAATTCCAAGACCCAGACAGAGACTGGCAAGAACATCTGATGGGTAATGAACTCCCAGATAGACTCTGGAAATGATTACACTTACTAGGTAGATTCCCAGTAAAATCTGGAGAATGAGCTTTACAGTCCTATCTTTCACTCTCTGTCCCACAATGATAATTAGAGAACCGATTAAGAGGGTTACTGCTAGCGAGTGACCACTAGGGAAAGAAAAGCCCTCTTCTTCGACCAAGTGTAAAATTTCAGGTCGGGGACGTTGATAGAGGTGTTTTAAGGACACAATTAAAATTCCAGCCAAACTAAGATTGCCAGCTACTAAAAGGCTTTCTGACTTCCACTTTTTCAGATAAAAAATAACAGTCAATAGAATTGCCCAAGAAATAACGATTGGTAAGTCAATCAGACGAGTAATCCCTCGAAAGATAGTTGTCAATATAGCTGGTAAATCTCCACGGATTGCTGTCTGGATAGACGAATCAAATGGTATCAATTGTTCTGGATAAAACTTAACGACATAACCCAGAATTACAAATAGTAAAAGGGCAAAAGAGCCCTTTGTTAAATATGTTTGTTTATCTTTCATAGTATTTCAAAGTTGGTTTCAAGAGGACAAATAATAACCAGAATGAGATGGCAAAGATGACTCCTTCAATCAAATTAAATGGTAAGACCATTGCCAACAAGTAATTACTAAGTCCTAGAATATTCTCTATATCGAAGTTAGCAAATTTTGCGTACAAAGGTACAGCATAAACGTAGTTTAGAACTAACATGGCTAAAGTAAGACCAATCGTCCCTGCTAATGAAGCTAGGACAAAACGCATGGTTGTACGCTCTTTTTTCCAAATCAGACCAAAAGCAAGAACAAAGACTCCTAAGGCTACGATATTCATCGGCAAACCAATGTAGGTACTAACTCCTTGGTTGTTCAAAAGGATTTTCAACAAGGACCGAAGGAATAGTACTCCTAAAGCCGCTGGTAAATCCAAGACTACCAAACCTACAAGAACTGGTAAGATACTGAACTCAATCCTTAAAAAGGATGCCGCTGGTAGAAGCGGAAAGTCAAAGTACATCAACACAAATGAAAGTGCTGATAAAATTGCAATGGTCGAAAGTCGACGTGTGTTTGTCATAACAGGTTCCTCCAATTTTCTATAAAATCAGAAGAAGTTGGAAAGTTTCTCTCTATCTACTCTCTTAACTGTCTCAAAAAACAACCTAAGCTTACAAAGAAACTGGTTTTATTTCTATTATAATGAAGCAGAATAGACAAAGCTATCCTTTCGTCTTCTCCCATCCAGACTATACTGTCGGTTGTGGAATCTCACCACATCAGCTTGCGCTCGCGGACTTATTTGGCTAAGATATTTAGTTTTATCTAGACGTCGCAGTCGAAGATAATACTTAAAGTATATCGAGACAAGACAACGAAGAGAAAGCTAAAATAGCTAGTCAAATTTACCGCCGGTCGGGAATCACACCCTGCCCTGAAGACCCTCTAATGATAACAAAAAAAGCTTGCAAGCGCAAGCATTTTATCTCTTCTCAGTATTTATTTCAACTTATCCGTTTCGTAAGTATGAACCAGTTCGAGACCCGCAAAATTTTGTTGACGAAGGGCCTCATAGACAATCATGCATACAGTATTGGATACATTGAGGCTACGAACATGTTCATCATTCATAGGAATTCTGAGAGCTTTTTCCGGATGTTCCCGCATAAATTCCTCAGGCAAACCTTTATCTTCACGTCCAAAAAGAAAATAATGGTTTCCTTCTATCGTGAAGTCAGCATCTGAATAGACCTTTTCTGCAAACTTGGAAATCAAGTAGAGTTGACCATCCATTTTCTTCATAAATTCATCTAAACTATCATAAAAATAGATCTCAAGTTTGTCCCAATAGTCTAGCCCGGCTCGCTTCATTTTACGATCATCAATCGGAAAGCCCATCGGTTTGATAATATGAAGGGGCGCATTCGTCGCCGCACAGGTTCGTGCAATATTTCCCGTATTTTGTGGAATTTGTGGTTCAAACAATACAATATGATTGGCCATGCCTTGCTTCCTCTCACTAGTGCAAAAAAATAGCCACACTGCCCGGAGTCAAGCTCAGCAAACAGCGTGGTTAAGGCATCGTTAACTTACCTCACAACAGGTTTGAAGTAAATCAGCGAAACTACTTTTTTAGTATAACACTTTCAGCCTGATTGTCAATAGAAATGACTTGATTTTTTCATTTTTTTACCAAGCATATTTACAAAAGTTAAAATTTCAACTTTCAGCAAGCAATATCATAGAATTTACATAGATTAAGAATTTTCGGAACAAGTTTTTTCATAAACATATGATGTTTAAAAGCAAAATATTTGTTCGAATTCCCCTAATCCCTTTATTAAAGAAGGAAGCAGTCGGTTGTTGAGTGCATTTTTTTCTAAAAAAAGGTATGATAGAGACATATTGAAAAAGTAGGTTAACTAACTATGAAGATTATTCTTGTCGGAGGGGGAAAAGTAGGTTCTGCCCTCTGTCGTTCACTGGTTGCTGACAACCATGATGTTGTCTTAATTGAACAGAACGAAACTGTTCTAAAATACTTGACCAGCCGTTTTGATATTATGGGAATCGCAGGTAACGGAGCTGACTTTGCTATGTTAGAAGCAGCCAATGTTCAAGATTGTGATATTTTCATTGCCATGACTCAATACGACGAGGTCAATATGGTTTCGGCTGTTTTAGCCAAAAAAATGGGAGCCAAAGAAACCATTGTTCGTGTACGAAATCCTGAATATTCCAACCCTTACTTTAAAGAAAAAAATATTCTTGGATTTTCACTCATTGTAAACCCTGAACTCCTAGCAGCTCGTGCTATCGCTAATATTATAGACTTCCCCAATGCTCTTTCTGTTGAGCGTTTTGCAGGTGGATTAGTCAGCTTAATGGAATTCAAGGTACGAAATTTCAGTAATATTTGTCAGATGTCTATTGCTGATTTCCGTAAAAAGTTTGGTAATGTTATTGTCTGTGCTATCGAACGCGACCACAAACTCATGATTCCTAGTGGAGATATGATTTAGAAGATAAAGACCGTATCTTTGTAACAGGAAGTCGTGTCGATATGATGCTCTTCCACAACTATATTAAGTCCAGAGTTGTTAAGAGTTTACTCATCATAGGAGCTGGGAAAATTGCTTACTATCTCTTAGGTATGTTAAAAGACAGTCGTATCGATACCAAGGTTATTGAGGTCAATCCTGAAAGAGCTGCCTTTTTCAGCGAAAAATTCCCTAAACTCTATATAGTCCAAGGTGATGGAACAACTAAGGACACTCTTTTAGAAGAAAGCGCCCAAAACTACGATGCTGTTGCCACTTTAACAGGAGTCGACGAGGAAAATATCATTACCTCTATGTTCTTGGATAACATAGGTGTTCAGAAAAATATTACCAAAGTAAACCGCACTAGCTTATTAGAAATTATCCACGCAACAGATTTCTCAAGTATCATCACCCCTAAAACAATCGCTGTTGATACCATCATGCACTTTATCCATGGTCGTGTAAATGCGCAATATTCTGACCTTCAAGCTATGCACCATCTAGCAAATGGACAGGTAGAAACTCTTCAATTCCTTATCAAGGAAGCCAATAAAATGACTGGCAAGCCTTTATCTCAATTGAAGCTCAAAAAGGATGTCTTGATTGCTGCTATTATCCGCAATGGAAAAACGATCTTCCCGACAGGAGAAGATACCCTCCAGGTCGGTGATAAGCTAGTGGTTATCACTTTGCTTTCAAATATCACCAAGATTTATGATTTGTTAGAGAGGTAAGCTATGAATAGAAGTATGGTACGCTTTCTTCTTGCAAAGCTACTCTTGATTGAAGCTGGGCTACTTTTAGTTCCGGTTGGTATTGCTCTTTACTATCGAGAATCTAGTCAAGTTTTTACAGCTCTTTTGTCTACCATCGGGATTCTTGTTGTCCTAGGTCTACTCGGAATCATCAGTAAACCTAAAAAACAACGTATCTATGCCAAAGAAGGAGTCTTAATTGTTGCCCTATGTTGGATCCTCTGGTCTTTCTTTGGCTCCCTTCCCTTTGTCTTTTCAGGTCAAATCCCCAATTTTATCGATGCCTTCTTCGAAACTAGTTCCGGCTTCACTACTACGGGAGCAACTATCTTAAATGACGTTTCTGTCTTAAGCCGTTCTCTTCTATTTTGGCGGAGCTTTACCCACCTCATTGGAGGTATGGGGGTGCTAGTTTTTGCCCTAGCTATTATGGACAATGCAAAAAATAGTCACCTTGAGGTTATGAAGGCTGAGGTTCCTGGACCAGTATTTGGCAAGGTGGTATCTAAGCTAAAAAATACAGCACAAATCCTCTACATCCTGTATCTGGCAATGTTCGCCCTCTTTGTAGTGATTTATTATCTTGCCGGTATGCCACTCTACGATAGTTTTGTCATCGCTATGGGAACTGCTGGGACTGGTGGTTTCACTGTTTACAATGATGGAATCGCCCACTATAATAGTTCTCTCATTACCTATCTGACGAGTGTTGGGGTCTTGATGTTTGGTGTCAATTTCAACCTCTACTACTATCTCATGCTTCGTCGAGTCAAGGAATTCTTTTTCGATGAGGAGCTTCGTGCTTATCTCTTGATTGTCGTCGTTTCTACCGGCTTAATTACTCTCAATACACTCCACCTTTATAGTGGCGTTTCACAAAGTTTTGAGATGGCCTTCTTCCAAGTTTCTAATATCATCACTACAACTGGTTTCGGTTACGGAAACATAACCAATTGGCCTTTGTTTTCACAATATATCTTTACTGATGCTGATGGCGATTGGTGGTTCTGCTGGATCTACTGCTGGTGGTCTCAAAGTAATGCGTGGAGTTATTCTAGCTAAAATTGCTAAAAATCAATTTTTGTCTACCATATCCCCTCACCGTGTTTTAACTCTCCATGTTAACCAAACGGTAATTGATAAGGACACCCAACACAAGATTCTCAAGTACTTTGTAGTTTACGTCATGATTCTACTCAGCTTAATTTTCATTATCAGTTTAGATGCTGACAATTTAATGATTGTTACGAGTGCCGTTTTCAGTTGCTTTAACAATATCGGCCCAATTCTCGGAACAACTGCAAGTTTCTCAATTTTTAGTCCATTTTCAAAACTCCTCCTATCCTTTGCAATGATTGCAGGACGTCTTGAAATTTATCCAATCATATTACTCTTTATGAAGCGAACCTGGTCTAAGCGTTAGCAATGTTATTATCAAAAAGCACATCCCTAAAAAAATGAGGGATGTTTTTTTCTGTTGATAAGATTTTTTTAAAAAGACAGTTGAGAGTCAAAAAATAACACTTGGGAAAAAGATGATTTTTCATGAATCATTTTAGTTATAATTTTAAAAAAACGTAGGGGTTTTATATGGAAAAAATGAACAAATCAATCCAACTTCTTTTATTGATTTCCTTGGTATACTTAGGCTGCTGTAGTTGCTTAGTTTGGCCTGGTATTGCTTTAACACTCAAACAATCCTGCTTTTACTTTTTACTTCTCTTACTGTTATTAGCAGGTATCTGTACATTTATCCACTATCTTTCAGGACATGATCATGTGAGAAGTCAGCTACACAATCGTAGTCGATCCTTCTTTTTATTGTATAGCAGCATGGTTATCATTAACGTTGCTGGAGTCTGTTTTATTTTATTTGAAAGTATAAGCACTGACACTCTACTACAAAAAGAAATCGTTGACTTGTTACTCATCTCTTTCTTTTTCCTTTTCGGACTTGATATTGCTACCTTTCTACCGTTAAACAAATGGAGAAAATTACCAACTCATAAAAAGACAGGCAGGCTAACAACCCTTATCTTTCTTAGTTTATTTTTTCTGCACAATCCTTTAACCATATTTTCTGTCAGTTTTTATATCCTTTTGGGAGTCAGCTTTCTAAACTTTTTATTTCCAAAAACCTTAAGACAAGATTTATCCTTCTATAGTCATTTAATTCGAAACATCTTACTTGTTTTATCTACGCTTATGTTCTGGTAGTTAATAGAATTCCTGTCAGAAGTATGCTATAATGAAATAAATTTTTTAGGAGATATATGAATGAATTTTTTTAAAGATTATCGTAAACGATTGATTTGGCTAGGAATCTTTCTTGTGGCAATGGCCCTATCGCAAGTTCCTATCGTGACTTTAATATTACTTCAAAAAACTCAACTTGGATCTATCTGGTCATCTCTAATAGTGGGGCTTGTCTCTACCGCTATTGTTACACTCTTTTTATATGGTGCTCACAAAAGCAAGTTATTAAACCTAAAATCGAAACTCTTTACTATTAATGACGCCCCTCGAATCGCTCTTAGTTATGTAGCCATTGTCGCAGGAAATCTGATTGGTGCGATTTGGTTGCAACTTCTGAAGCAAACAACTACTTCGAATCAAGAGGCTATTAATAGCCTCATGTCAGAAACTTCTATTATTTCAAGCTTTTTCGTAATTGCCCTAGTTGCACCTATTTGTGAGGAAATTATCTGTAGAGGTATCATACCTAATAAACTCTTCGAAGGATACGAAAAAATTGGGTATATTTTCGGTTGGTTTATCTTCACTATAGCACATACCCCAACAAATCCACCTTCTTTCTTGATCTATGGCTGGATGTCTGCTGTCCTAACTTGGACTGCTTATCGCACCAAACGACTAGAGATGTCTATCTTCCTCCATTTAGTAATTAATGGAGTCAGCATTCTATTGCTTATCTTCCTTACATTCCTTATCAAGGTTGTTGGTATAGATGCTTTTCAATAAATAGAAGTTCCACTACTAATAAAAAGACTAGGAATTCAATAGTTTCCTAGTCTTTTTGTTTATTCTTTGAGTGATTCCAAACTAAGTTAATGAGGCAGGTAGCTAGACTGCTTTCTAACTATTACGACGAAAAAGTCCACGAATGGTATCGATTCGTGGACTTTGGCTAGTAAAGCGTTTAGATAAACTGCCCTAGCGGTTACCGTTTATTAGATTACGACACGAAGAGGCGAAAACGATTATTTTTCGCCGATGAGTTAGTAAGGCAGTTAGGCAAGTCTTATAGGACTTGCCGTAGTCTACTTAGATTGCTTTGCAATCAAGTAGACTTACTGAATTACATCTTTTCTTCCAACTCCACATCTGGATACTTGTCCGCAAACCAGCGGAGGGCAAAGTCATTTTCGAAAAGGAAGACAGGTTGGTCAAAGCGGTCCTTGGCCAAGATGTTTCGACTTGAAGACATACGTTCATCTAAATCTTCAGGTTTAATCCAACGCACTGTCTTTTTACCCATTGGAGTCATGACAACTTCAGCATTATACTCGCCTTCCATACGGTGCTTGAACACTTCGAACTGGAGTTGTCCAACAGCACCTAGCATATACTCACCTGTTTGGTAATTCTTATAAAGCTGGATGGCTCCTTCTTGAACCAACTGTTCCATTCCCTTGTGGAATGATTTCTGTTTCATGACGTTCTTAGGTGAAACCTTCATGAAAATCTCTGGAGTAAAGGTTGGCAGTGGTTCAAACTCAAACTTATTTCCCAACAGTAAGCGTATCTCCAACCTGGTAGGTACCTGTATCATAAACCCCGATAATATCCCCAGCTACAGCATTAGTGACATTTTCACGACTTTCAGCCATAAATTGGGTGACATTAGAAAGTTTAGCTCCCTTACCAGTACGAGGGAGATTGACACTCATACCACGCTCAAATTCGCCCGATACAATACGGACAAAGGCGATGCGGTCACGATGTCGAGGGTCCATGTTGGCTTGAATTTTAAAGACAAATCCTGAGAAGTCCTTATCATAAGGATCAACAATTTCTCCGTCTGTTTTCTTGTGTCCATGAGGTTCTGGAGCAAACTTGAGGAAGGTTTCAAGGAAGGTCTGCACCCCAAAATTAGTCAAGGCCGAGCCAAAGAAGACTGGTGTCAAATCACCTGCAAGAATGGCTTCCTCTGAGAATTCATTTCCTGCTTCATTCAAAAGCTCAATATCTTCTTTCACTTGCTCATAGAACGGGTTGCTGGCAAAGAGTTTATCGCCATCTTCTAGGCTGGCAAAACGTTCATCCCCTTTGTAGAGTTCCAAACGTTGGTTATAGAGGTCGTAGAGCCCCTCAAAGGCTTTCCCCATACCGATTGGCCAGTTCATTGGATAACTTGCAATACCCAAGACTTCTTCCAATTCTTGCAAGAGATCTAGTGGTTCACGACCATCACGGTCCAGCTTGTTCATAAAGGTAAAGACTGGAATCCCGCGGTGTTTGACAACCTCAAACAATTTCTTGGTTTGAGCCTCGATACCCTTGGCAGAGTCCACTACCATGACCGCAGCATCCACCGCCATCAAGGTACGATAGGTATCCTCTGAGAAGTCCTCGTGCCCTGGAGTGTCTAGGATGTTTACCCGTTTCCCATCGTAGTCAAACTGCATGACAGATGAGGTTACCGAAATCCCACGTTGTTTCTCGATATCCATCCAGTCAGACTTAGCAAAGTTTCCTGTTTTCTTCCCTTTTACAGTACCTGCCTCACGAATCTCTCCCCCAAAGTAGAGCAACTGCTCTGTAATCGTCGTTTTACCAGCATCCGGGTGGGAGATAATGGCAAAGGTACGGCGTTTCTTAATTTCTTCTTGAATACTCATAACTTCTCTTTCTTTCTACTTTTTTAATGATTTCAATTTATAATCACTCTTTATTACATCGGACCCTAACATTCCTTTCAACACTCCATTATATCGGATTTTAGAGAGTTTCAATTGCTTACACAAGAAAAAGCAGGTCAAGATACTAGACCTGCTCATAAGATTCTTTTATTCAATATTTATTTTGTATCTCTAGTTGCAATCTCTTCAAAATTTAATTTTTTCTAGAGCAATTTTCTTTTGCCAACGTTTCTTAAACAAGATATCAAAGAGCACTAGGGCTGCAGATAGAATGATTGAAACCAGAAGATACTTTATCCATATAGGGGCATTTGGAATAAACGGCGTCGTATTCAAGAGTCCGTAATTCCCACCTGTTACTTGATTGACCCCAACTAGGAAAAGGTTGAGAATAAAAGTGTAGGCGATAATTCGATACTTTTTCAGCAAGGTCTTATCATAGTGATTCATGAGATAGACCAGGGAATTGACCAAGAGGGCATAATGGCCAATCAGGAAAGAAAAACTGGTAATATGCGGAAAATCATAGGGGTCAAAAACAGGGTAGCCCAAAGCAAATACTGCTCCACTGGCTCCCAAAAGGGCAAAATACTGCTTAATTTTCCACTTATCTGGCAGGAAAACAACCGCGAACATGGCCAAACGGCAATGGTAAAGAGGCAGGCTGTTCGAAAATGGAATGCTAAAACCTATATACCAGGTATAAAGAGCTAGCAGTTGCGCTATTTGAATCCACTTAAACAATCGAACAAATTTGGGATTTTTGTAGTAAGTAAGAGAAGCATAAATAGACAAGGCCAGAAGGCCTATCATAACTCCATACCAAAAAATCGGAATAGGCGGTGGCGTCGTTTGGGTTCTTGTAATAAAATGATGCATAAAGTCTCCTTAAGGTAACGAATTCAGTTGTATATTAACTATTCTTATGTTTATATTTAACGAGTTGATTGATAAGGATGAGAATACCTGTCATCAAACTGGTCACTATCAAATAGTTAAGCAAACTACCATGATCCCCAATCACAGGTGGCTTGCTCATAAAGCCATAATTCCCTCCTGTCAAGAAGTTGGCAAAAAAGATAATGGCATTGACTCCAAAAGTCATCTGGCATATTTTCCAAGTATCCCCTTTTTCAACTTTATAATATCTAACAAGATAAATCAAGCAGTTAGCCAAGAGGGCCCAGTGTCCGAAAACATTGTTCACAGACGAAACATGAGGGAAAGGAAAAGGATAAAAGACTGGATAAACCAAGGCCATGATAGAACCAAAAACTCCAACCAGGGCAAAATATTGTTTAAAAAAGGTCTTATTAGGGGCAAAAAGAATTATCCACATAGCCATGCGACTATGGTAAAAAGGGAGAGCCTCAGATAGGGGCAGGCGTGCAGCAATATACCAAGCGTTGATAATGAGCAACTGAATCAATTGTCCCCAATACCAAAAGTTTCTGTAACCTTTAGATGATGCGAAACGAATCGATAAAACAGCTATAATTACCAAAGAAGTAGGTAATAAAAAGTACCAGGCTCCCAAATGAGGAGGAACTGTCTTTTTACTGGTAAAAAGCAACTCCCAAAGCGTCATATGTCATCCTTAAACGTGTTCTAGTTGAGTCAATTCTACATCCTTTTTACCAACTAAAAACGACTGTTATTCTTTCTTCTAATTTCAACCATTATATCGAAATAAAAAGTATTTTTCAATTTCTGTTTCTTTTTAGCTTGGCTTGCCTTATTTATAGGAAAATATGGTAAAATAGAACAGATAAAGAATCATCATTTCACGAAAGGATATCCGATGAAAATTACGCAAGAAGAGGTAACTCACGTTGCCAATCTTTCAAAATTAAAATTCTCAGAAGAAGAAACTGCAGAGTTTGCGACAACACTCTCAAAAATTGTTGATATGGTCGAATTGCTCAGTGAAGTCGATACAACTGGTATCGCACCAACTACAACTATGGCTGACTGTAAAACTGTTCTCCGACCTGATGTGGCCGAAGAAGGAACAGACCGTGACCGCTTGTTTAAAAATGTACCTGAAAGATAACTACTATATCAAGGTGCCAGCTATCCTAGATGATGGAGGAGATGCATAATGACTTTTAACAATAAAACTATTGAAGAGTTGCACAATCTCCTTGTTTCTAAGGAAATTTCTGCAACAGAACTAACACAAGCAACTCTTGAAGATATCAAATCTCGTGAGACAGCTATCAATGCTTTCGTCACTATCGCTGAAGATCAAGCTATTGCTCAGGCTAAAGCTATTGATGAAGCTGGAATCGATGCTGACAATGTTCTTTCTGGAATTCCCCTGGCTGTTAAGGACAACATTTCTACAGATGGTCTCTTAACAACAGCAGCTTCAAAAATGCTCTATAACTACGAGCCCATCTTTGATGCGACAGCTGTTGCCAATGCAAAATCTAAGGGCATGATCGTTGTTGGGAAAACTAACATGGACGAATTTGCCATGGGAGGATCAGGTGAGACTTCTTACTACGGCGCAACCAAAAATGCCTGGGACCACAGCAAGGTTCCTGGTGGATCATCAAGTGGTTCAGCTGCAGCTGTAGCTTCTGGACAAGTCCGCTTGTCACTTGGTTCTGATACTGGTGGTTCTATCCGCCAACCTGCTGCCTTTAACGGGATTGTTGGTCTCAAACCAACTTACGGAACAGTTTCACGTTTCGGTCTCATTGCCTCGGTAGCTCATTGGACCAAATTGGACCTTTTGCACCAACTGTTAAGGAAAACGCCCTCTTGCTCAATGCTATTGCTAGCGAAGATGCCAAAGACTCTACTTCTGCTCCAGTCCGCATTGCCGACTTTACTTCAAAAATCGGTCAAGACATCAAGGGAATGAAAATTGCTTTACCTAAGGAATACCTAGGTGAAGGGATTGACCCAGAGGTTAAGGAAGCTATTCTGAGTGCTGCTAAACACTTTGAAAAACTCGGTGCTATCGTTGAAGAAGTTAGCCTTCCACACTCTAAATACGGGGTTGCAGTTTACTACATCATCGCTTCATCTGAAGCTTCATCAAACTTGCAACGTTTTGATGGTATTCGTTACGGCTACCGTGCAGAAGATGCAACTAATCTTGATGAAATCTATGTAAACAGCCGTAGCCAAGGTTTCGGCGAAGAAGTAAAACGCCGTATCATGCTCGGTACTTTCAGTCTTTCATCAGGTTACTATGATGCCTACTACAAGAAGGCTGGACAAGTCCGTACCCTCATCATCCAAGATTTCGAAAAAGTCTTTGCTGATTATGACTTGATTTGGGACCAACAGCTCCAAGCGTAGCCTTTGACTTGGATTCGCTCAACCACGATCCAGTTGCTATGTACTTGGCAGACTTGTTGACCATCCCAGTCAACTTGGCTGGTCTACCAGGAATTTCAATTCCTGCAGGATTTGCTCAAGGTCTACCAGTAGGTTTGCAATTGATTGGTCCTAAATACTCTGAAGAAACCATTTACCAAGCTGCTGCTGCCTTTGAAGCAACAACAGACTACCACAAACAACAACCCGTGATTTTTGGAGGTGATAACTAATGAACTTTGAAACAGTCATTGGACTTGAAGTCCACGTAGAGCTCAACACCAATTCAAAAATCTTCTCACCTACCTCTGCCCACTTTGGAAATGACCAAAATGCCAATACAAACGTGATTGACTGGTCTTTCCCTGGGGTACTACCTGTTCTCAATAAAGGTGTTGTCGATGCTGGTATCAAGGCGGCTTCTCGCCCTCAACATGGACATCCACAAGAAGATGCACTTTGACCGCAAGAACTACTTCTACCCTGATAATCCTAAAGCCTACCAAATCTCTCAGTTTGATGAGCCAATTGGTTACAATGGGTGGATCGAAGTGGAACTAGAAGATGGTACGACTAAGAAAATTGGTATTGAACGTGCCCACTTGGAAGAAGATGCCGGTAAAAACACCCACGGTACAGATGGATACTCTTATGTTGACCTCAACCGTCAAGGGGTACCATTGATTGAGATTGTATCTGAAGCAGACATGCGCTCACCAGAAGAAGCTTACGCTTATCTAACAGCCCTCAAGGAAGTTATCCAATACGCTGGCATTTCTGACGTTAAGATGGAAGAAGGTTCTATGCGTGTGGATGCCAACATCTCGCTTCGTCCTTATGGTCAAGAGAAATTCGGTACCAAGACAGAGTTGAAACCTCAACTCCTTCTCAAACGTTCGTAAGGGTCTTGAATACGAAGTGCAACGTCAGGCTGAAATCCTTCGCTCTGGTGGTCAAATCCGCCAAGAAACTCGCCGTTATGATGAAGCTAATAAAGCAACTATTCTCATGCGTGTTAAGGAAGGTGCTGCAGACTACCGCTACTTCCCAGAACCAGACCTACCACTCTTTGAAATTTCAGACGAGTGGATTGAGGAAATGCGCACTGAGTTGCCAGAATTTCCAAAAGAGCGCCGTGCTCGCTATATTTCTGACCTTGGTTTATCAGACTACGATGCTAGCCAGTTGACTGCCAATAAAGTCACTTCTGACTTCTTTGAGAAAGCTGTTGCCCTAGGTGGCGATGCCAAACAAGTCTCTAACTGGCTCCAAGGTGAAGTCGCTCAGTTCTTGAACGCGGAAGGCAAGACACTAGAACAAATCCAATTGACACCAGAAAACTTGGTAGAAATGATTGCTATCATCGAAGATGGAACGATCTCATCTAAGATTGCTAAGAAAGTCTTTGTCCACCTAGCTAAAAATGGTGGAGGTGCTCGTGAATACGTTGAAAAAGCTGGTTTAGTTCAAATTTCAGATCCTGATGTTTTGATTCCAATCATCCATCAAGTCTTTGCGGATAATGAAGCTGCTGTTGCCGACTTCAAGTCAGGAAAACGAAACGCTGACAAGGCCTTCACAGGATTCCTCATGAAAGCAACCAAAGGCCAAGCCAACCCACAAGTAGCCCTCAAACTGCTTGCCCAAGAATTGGCTAAGTTGAAAGATAGTGAGTGAAATATACTTTTCGTTAATAACCCTTTTCTACTAAAAAAAATAGAATACGGAGAATAAATGAACAAATTTTTTTACGGGTACTATTTATTTTAGTTATCGTCGCCATGTTGGGTGCTTCTATTCTACAAATCTTTCTCCCATCATATATGGGAGAGCATTCTGGTTACGGTATTTCTGCAGGATGGCAAAGAGAAATTGGAATTTGGAATCTAGCTGTCTTAATTATTATTCTTGCTGTTAATATTAAATACGATTGGTTTTACCTGAGAATTGCCCTTCTTGCCCTCATTATTGGTGGTATAGGAATAGGAACAAATCATTTGTTAAATTTTTATTGAATATCATTCTCCTGTTAATGCGATTGGTGCTATCGAGAATTATTTACTCGTATTTGGTTGGATTATAGGATGGTTTATTGAAAATAAAACTATAAAACTCCAAAACTCTTTATAGACATAAAATTTAGCAAAAACTATTTTTGTACTCACATAGTTAGGAGACATATGAAAAAGTTATATACTCTTATCGCTGCTTGCTTACTTCTTCTCTTTGTGACACCCCTACAATCCATCGATGCAGGTGTCGGCCATTCTCGAAGTGGTAGCTCTAGCCGCAGCAGCTCTCGAAGTAGTAGCAGTAGCCGAAGTCGTTCTAGTAGTAGTTCTTCTTCACGAAGCAGTTATCATTCTAACAATAGATACTCAAGTTCAGGAGGTTCTCTAGGGACCGGAATAAACATTCTTATCATGTTTGGTGTTGGGGCTTTCCTACTCTTCATGCTCATCAAATATTTGAGTGACCAAAATTCGTCATCTGGTAAATCATATGGAAACTCAACTGGATACAATGTTGAACCAACACTTCACCGTCGAGTTGAAAATAACACCTTGGCTATTAATCGTGTACACTATGGTGATCCAAACTTTGATGCGGATGCTTTCACTTCATGGGTTAGAGAAGTTTACATCCAATTACAGGCAGCCTGGACTAAAAAAGATTGGAATTTGGTGCGCTCACTTGAAAGTGCTAGCCTCTATTCTCAACACAGTGCTCAACTGGAAGACTATATCCAATCTCAAACAACGAATGTTTTGGAACGTGTTTACGTTGAAAATGTTCGAATCAAAGATTTCTACGAAAATCCAGATGGAAATGATACTTTAGTGGTTATCCTTTCATCTACTTTGAGAGACTATGTCATCGAAGATAAGACTCGTAAGGTTATCGAAGGAGATCCTCAACAAGATCTATTTACAGTTTATCAAATGAACTTCATCCGCAAACATGGTAGCCAAACTGAAAACAATGTTCAAGATGAAGCTGTTAGCGACCACTGTCCAAACTGTGGTGCTCCACTTAGAAATCTCAGCTATAAGTCAATGTGATTATTGCGGAGCTGAACTCACACGTAGTCCAAATCAATGGGTTCTTGATACCTATGAAGTTGTGGATGAAGACGAACTTTATAATTAGGAGGAAATTATGGGATTTATTCGTGCTGCCCTTTCAGCTGGGCTAAATAGTTTTAATGATAGCAAATTCAAGGAAGCCGTTGTACTTCCAGACCACGTCTCTTCAGACGTCATGGCCATCAAGGGACAATTGCTTACAAAAGATCCTGACGGTGGTTCAAGACAAAGCAACCAAAATACTGGTCTTTTAACAGACGGTTCTGTTGTTATTGTCCCTCAAGGATATGTTGCTGTCCTTGTCAATAACGGTACCTTCCTAGGGGATGTACTTGAAGCTGGAAGCCATGAATGGCGTGCAGGTGATAACGCTTGGCTCCTTGAAAAAGGTGGGAATCAAGGGTACTTGGGAAAACTTCAAAAACCGCTTCTCTTTTGGTGGACAAGTTATTACTCGACAAGAAATCATCTTTATCCGTATGCAACCAATTGCAGGGAATAAATTTGGTACCCAAAATGCTGTAGAGTATTTCAGTGAACGTTACCAACAATTACTCAACATTCGTTTTTACGGATTATTTGATATCAAGGTTGCTGATCCTGTACTTTTCTATGTCAGCTCTATCAGTCAACAAATTGAAGATCATAAACCATTTACAATCCAAGATATTGCTCAAGGAACACTTCGACAAAATATCTCTCCAAAAATCGCAATTGCTATCGCTAAGTATACCAATGAAAACGGAGTTGATATCTATAGCCTAAATGCTAACCAAGATACTTTTAATGAAATTGCTAAACAAGAAGTCAACAAGGTATGGACTGGTCTTTACGGTATTGAAGCAACCAATATCTTGCTTGAAGACCTCAGCTATGACCAAGAAAGCCTAGAAATTGTTCGTAAACTTGATAGCGAACTTGTTGCTATGAAATATAATACCATTGAGATTGAAGAACGTCGTGCTCGTAACGAAGCTCTCATTGCGGCAGCCAATAACGAAGGTAATGGCAATGGTATGAACATGTTTATGGGTATGAATCTTGGTCAAACTCTCGGTGGCCAACTCACCCAACAAGCTCAGAATCAAGCTCCGGTTCAAAACAATGGACAAGCTCCAGCTCAAAACAATGGACAAGCCACAAGTAAGAACTTTATATCGAGGTCGATGGCAAGTACGTATTAGTAACCAAAGATGAAGAAGGAAACATCGTTCCTGTCAACTAATCTCACTTCCCTGATATTTGAGAAATCTTGCGACTTATGATACAATAAAGAGTAAATTATTTTATTAAAGAGGTAAAAACATGATTGAAGCAAGTAAATTAAAGGCTGGTATGACCTTTGAAACAGCTGACGGAAAATTGATCCGCGTTTTGGAAGCTAGCCACCACAAACCAGGTAAAGGAAACACTATCATGCGTATGAAATTGCGTGATGTCCGTACTGGTTCAACATTTGAAACTAGCTACCGCCCAGAGGAAAAATTTGAACAAGCGATTATCGAAACTGTGCCAGCACAATACTTGTACAAAATGGATGATACAGCTTATTTCATGAACACTGAAACTTACGACCAATACGAAATTCCTGTTGTAAATGTTGAAAACGAATTGCTTTACATCCTTGAAAATTCTGAAGTTAAAATTCAATTTTACGGAACTGAAGTAATCGGTGTAACAGTACCTACAACTGTTGAATTAACAGTTGCTGAAACTCAACCATCTATTAAAGGTGCAACTGTTACCGGTTCTGGTAAACCAGCTACAATGGAAACTGGACTTGTCGTTAACGTTCCAGACTTCATCGAAGCAGGACAAAAACTCGTTATCAACACTGCAGAAGGAACTTACGTTTCTCGTGCCTAATCTCTAGAAAGAGGTCATTCTATGGGAATTGAAGAACAATTAGGCGAAATCGTTATCGCCCCACGTGTACTTGAAAAAATCATTGCAATCGCTACAGCTAAAGTTGATGGTGTCCACTCTTTTTCAAACAAATCAGTATCTGACACCCTTTCAAAACTTTCACTCGGTCGTGGCGTCTATCTAAAAGAATCTGAAGAAAAACTAATAGCTGATATCTATCTCTATCTTGAGTATGGTGTCAAGGTTCCTAAGGTTGCAATGGCTATTCAAAAAGCTGTAAAAGATGCCGTTCGTAATATGGCTGATGTAGAACTCAATGCTGTGAATATTCACGTTGCTGGTATTGCACCAGATAAAACACCAAAACCAGCATTAACAGATTTGTTTGATGAGGACTTCCTCAATGACTAGTCCATTATTAGAATCTAGACGCGAACTACGAAAATGTGCCTTCCAAGCACTGATGAGTCTTGAATATGGTTCTGATATTGAAACTGCTTGTCGCTTCGCTTATACTCATGATCGAGAAGACGACGAGGTAAAACTCCCTAGCTTCCTAATCGATCTTGTATCTGGTGTTCAAGCTCAAAAAGAGGAACTAGACAAACAAATCACTCAGCATTTAAAGTCTGGTTGGACGATTGATCGTTTAACCTTAGTTGAAAAGAACTTATTGCGTTTAGGAGTTTTTGAAATCACTTCCTTTGATACTCCTCAACTTGTAGCTGTGAATGAAGCTATTGAACTTGCAAAAAGCTTTTCAGATCAAAAATCAGCCCGTTTCATTAACGGACTGCTCAGTCAATTTGTAACTGAAGAAAATTAACTATAAAAAGTGTTTGATAGATATCAAACACTTTTTATTTGTCTCCTCAAATGCTATCTAAAAAAACGATTATAGATTAAATTAGAAAGCAACAACCAGATGAAATCTGCATGAATGAGAAAGTTAATAAAACTATGGCACAGGATGGTGATTTTTAAATTCTTTGTCCAACGGTAGACTAAAGCAAAGAAAAGACCGAAAAAACAATAAATCATCAAACTGATGGGGTCGCGATGGGACAATACCAAATGACTGAGCCCAAATATAAGAGCTGATAAGATGACATCCAAGTAGTATTTGGACTTAGGGAAAAAGGTATTCATAAAATAGCCTCTATGAACTACCTCTTCCAATATAGGCCCCAAAATGACAACTGAGATAAAAGAGAAGCAAGTCGTTAAAATAGTAGATTGCTCACTGAAGGATAGGACCGAAAGAAGGTCTTCAAAGATATAGTTGTTATTAATGAAGCGACTAAACTGTAAGTGAAAAGCACTTAACAACTGACGGACAAAATAAGCAGCCACTAAACTAACTAAAAGGTAAAAGAATCTGGATTTCTTCGAGCCCTTTTTTTCAAAAATATAGAGCATTTTTTTCTTTTTTAGCCAATAGATAAATAGTCCTAAAAGAGCTAGTTGCTCTACTGCTACAATAATAGAATAGCCATCCATACCCCAGACAAACATCTTAGCCAGATAAAGACTACTGAAATCTAGTAGATAAATTGATAGGAATACCAGTAATGTATAGATTCCCAAATGACCTATTTTTTTCATACTCACTCCCAAAAAGCTTTTGTTGACTTATTTTTATAGCACAAGTATCCCTTGTTATATTAACAGATATTTTTATAAGAGTCAATTTTTCATCCTGAAGTGTATTTTATAGAATCCAAAAAGCTAGAACTATATCTTAGTTCTAGCTTACTTTTTAGTATTTTCTAAAGCGTTGGTAACGTTCCTCAATGAGCTGCTCTAGTGGCAGTTTACCAAGTTCATCAAGTTCTGCTCGGAGTTGTTCTTTGACTTGCTTGATTAGATCTTTACTTGATAGACCTACCTCAGAGATAACCTTATCAACAATTTCATATCTAGCAATTCGAAAGAAGTAATTTTCATCAACTCTGCAGCTTCCATGGCACGACTGCCATCCTTCCAAAGAATAGACGCAAAGCCTTCAGGACTGAGAACTGCATAGATCGAGTTTTCTAACATCCAAACACGGTCAGCTACTGCAAGAGCTAAAGCCCCTCCTGAGCCACCTTCACCGATAATAATGGCAATAATTGGCACCTTAAGATCACTCATCTCCATAAGGTTACGAGCAATAGCTTCACCTTGACCACGCTCCTCTGCTCCGACACCAGGATAGGCACCAGCCGTGTTGATAAAGGTTACAACAGGACGACCAAATTTTTCAGCCTGCTTCATCAAGCGAAGGGCTTTTCGATAACCTTCAGGATGAGGTTGTCCAAAGTTACGGTTAAGATTATCCTGTAAGCTTTTACCTTTTTGAATTCCAACAACAGTTACTGCTTGGTCTCCCAACCAACCGATACCACCAATAACAGCACCATCATCTCGGAAAGAGCGATCACCATGTAGCTCTACAAAGTCATCAAATATTCCTGTTGCGAAGTCCAAGGCAGTTAAGCGGGTTTGTTCACGTGCTTCTCTGACGATTTTTGCAATATTCATCAACAATCCCCCTTATGTAACCTTACTAATCGAGCAATCATATCTGGCAATTCTCTCCGTTTAACAATCGCATCCACAAATCCATGTTCTAACAAAAACTCTGCCTTCTGGAAATCCTCTGGCAAATCTTCCCTTACGGTATTTTCAATGACACGACGTCCAGCAAATCCTACCAAACTTTGAGGCTCTGCCAAGATAATATCCCCTTCCATAGCAAAGGAAGCTGTAACACCACCAGTTGTTGGATCAGTAAGGATTGTTAGGTAAAAGAGACCTGCATTGGAATGACGTTTGACTGCTGCAGAGATTTTAGCCATCTGCATCAAACTCATGATTCCTTCTTGCATACGTGCTCCACCAGATGCTGTAAACAAGACGACTGGTAATTTTTCAGCTGTCGCGTATTCAAACAAACGAGTGATTTTTTCACCAACTACTGTTCCCATAGACGCCATGATAAAGTTAGAATCCATGATTCCGAGAGCAACTTTTTCACCCTTAATCAAAGCAGTTCCTGTAACAACAGCCTCATCAAGACCTGTTTTTTCACGCATAGAGGCTAATTTTTTCTGGTAGCCTGGAAATTCCAATGGATCTTGTGTCTCAATTCCTGTAAACATCTCTAGGAAGCTTCCCATGTCAATGGTTAAAGCAAGACGCTCTTGAGCTGAAATACGGAAGGTATAGCCACAGTGAGGACAAATACGGTCACTCCCCAAATCCTTTTGGTAAATGGTATGTTTACAACCTGGACATTTTGAGAAGAGTTCGTCTGGAACCTCAGGCTTGGCTTGGGGCTTTTCTCTAAGTGAACGATTGGGATTAATTCGTATATATTTATCTTTTTTACTAAATAGAGCCATACATCCCCCTTTTCAGTCTTATACTATTTTTATACTCAATGAAAATCAAAGAGCAAACTAGGAAGCCAGCTGCAGATTGCTCAAAGCACTGCTTTGAGGTTGTAGATAAGACTGACGAAGTCAGTCACATATATAATCCAAGGCGAAGCTGACGCGGTTTGAAGAGATTTTCGAAGAGTATTATATTATTCTTTTTCTTGATAGTGTGGTAAGAAAGTTTCCATCAAGAATGAAGTATCGTAGTCCCCTGCTATCACACGACGATCTGAAATCAAATCGAGTTGAAAATCAGCATTGGTGACCACTCCTTCAATTTCGAGTTCATAAAGAGCTCTTTGCATTTTCATGAGTGCATCAAAACGATTTTCACCATGAACAATAATTTTAGCAATCATACTATCATAGTATGGAGGAATGGTATACCCTGGATAAACTGCAGAGTCAACACGCAAGCCAACACCACCGCTTGGTAGATAAAGATTAGTAATCTTACCTGGGCTCGGTGCAAAATTAAAGGCTGGGTTTTCTGCGTTGATACGGCACTCAATAGCATGTCCTTTTAGAACAATGTCTTCTTGTTTCAGAGTCAAAGGTTGACCGGACGCAATACGGATTTGTTCCTTGACAATATCCACACCAGAAACAAATTCGGTTACTGGATGTTCTACTTGGACACGAGTATTCATTTCCATAAAGTAGAATTTGCCACTTGCTTCATCTAGTAGGAATTCGATGGTCCCCGCATTTTCATAACCAACAGATTCCGCTGCACGGACTGCTGCATCACCAATTTCATTACGAAGTGTTTTCCCAATAGCAATCGAAGGACTTTCTTCTAAAACCTTTTGGTTATTCCGCTGAAGCGAACAGTCACGCTCACCTAGGTGAATCACATGTCCCATCTGGTCAGCAAGAATCTGTACCTCAATGTGGCGAGCAGGATAAATCACGCGCTCTAGGTACATAGCCCCGTTACCAAAGTTAGCTTTGGCTTCACTAGAGGCTGTTTCAAAGGCTGATACAAGATCTTCTGCCTTTTCAACCTTACGAATTCCTTTACCACCACCTCCAGCTGAAGCTTTCAGCATAACTGGAAAACCAATTTTTTCGGCAACAGCCAGAGCCTCTTCTGCAGTATGGACTTCTCCATCTGATCCTGGAATGACAGGCACATTAGCCTTAATCATTTGAGCACGGGCGTTAATTTTATCTCCCATGACATCCATTACTCGAGCTGATGGCCCGATAAATTTGATACCGACTTCTTCACACATAGTTGCAAATTTGGAATTTTCACTTAAAAAACCAAATCCAGGGTGAATAGCTTCAGCTTCAGTCAAGACCGCAGCTGATAGGATGGCATTGATGTTCAGATAAGATTCTGTAGCCTTCCCAGGGCCGATACAGATAGCCTCATCAGCCAAAAGCGTGTGGAGAGCTTCCTTGTCAGCAGTCGAATAGACAGCGACTGTTGCGATTCCTAACTCTCGTGCCGCACGAATAATACGAACAGCAATTTCACCACGATTGGCAATTAAAATCTTACGAAACATGGAAAACCTCCCTAGTTTCCAATAGCAAAGGTCAGAGTACCGCTTGCTGCAAGCTTACCATCTACTTCTGCCTTCGCTTCTACTACGGCGATTGTGCCACGACGTTTGACAAAAGTTGCTGTCATGACAAGCTGATCACCAGGAACAACTTGTTTCTTGAACTTAACCTTATCCATGCCAGCATAGAAGACAAGTTTCCCTTTGTTTTCAGGTTTAGACAATTCCAAAACACCTGCTGTCTGAGCCAAGGCTTCCATAATGAGGACTCCAGGCATAACTGGGTATTGAGGAAAATGACCATTGAAGAAAGGTTCGTTAATCGTTACATTTTTAATAGCAACAATTGTATCTTCGCTAACTTCCAAGACACGATCCACTAAGAGCATGGGATAGCGGTGAGGCAAAGCTTCTTTAATTCCTTGAATATCAATCATTTGATACGTACCAAGCCTTTCCCAAACTCAACCATTTCTTCATTTTCAACAAGAATTTCTGTTACGACACCGTCTTTAGGTGCTGGAATTTCGTTCATAACCTTCATAGCTTCAATGATGACCAAGGTTTGGCCTTTTTTAACAGTATCACCAACTGAAACAAAATTAGGTTTATCTGGTCCGGCAGCCAAGTATGCAACTCCGACAAGTGGACTTTCTACAAGGTCTCCTTCAGCTACTGATTCAGTAACACTTGATTCTGAAAATGCTTCTGCAGCTGGTGTTGTAGTTGGAGCTTGTGGTGCAACTGTAGGTGCAGTTGCTGGAACCACAGGTTGAGGTGCTGGAATTGTTTCTGCAACAAGTTTTGCTTCATTCTTACTGAATACCAACTCGTCCGTTCCATTCTTATAAGAAAATTCTTTCAAGCTTGACTGGTCAAATTGTGCCATCAAGTCTTTGATTTCATTTAAATTCATCTTTACTTATTCTCCCAACGTTTGAAAGCAAGAACTGCATTATGCCCACCAAATCCAAAAGTATTTGAGATAGCATAAGGAATTTCACGTTCCACACCTTGTCCATAAATAACGTTTGCTTCAATGTAGTCTGACACTTCTGTTGTCCCAGCTGTCATTGGAACATAGTTGTTACGGATTGCTTCAATTGTTGCAATAGCCTCAACTGCACCTGCTGCACCGAGCAAGTGTCCTGTAAATGACTTAGTTGAAGATACAGGTACTTCCTTACCAAGAACCGCTACGATAGCACCACTTTCTCCCTTTTCATTAGCAGGAGTTGATGTACCGTGAGCATTGACATAAGCTACTTGATCTGGTGTGATTTCAGCTTCCTCCAAAGCAAGTTTGATAGCTTTAATAGCACCTTGGCCTTCTGGATGTGGTGAAGTCATATGGTAGGCATCACAAGTGTTCCCGTAACCAACAACTTCCGCTAGGATAGTTGCTCCGCGTTTTTCAGCATGTTCTAAGCTCTCAAGAACCAACATCCCTGAACCTTCACCCATGACAAATCCATTACGGTCTTTATCAAATGGAATAGAAGCACGTGTTGGATCCTCTGTTGTTGAAAGAGCTGTTAAGGCTTGGAAACCAGCGATTGCAAATGGAGTAATTGAAGACTCTGATCCACCAACTAACATGATATCTTGGAAACCAAATTTGATAGAACGGAAGGCATCTCCGATAGCATCATTTGATGAAGCGCAAGCTGTGTTGATAGATTTACAGATACCATTGGCACCAAAGCGCATAGCTACATTTCCTGCAGCCATATTTGGCAAAGCTTTTGGAAGTGTTAATGGTTTAACACGTTTTGGACCTTTTTCGTGAAGTCGAAGGACTTGGTCTTCGATTTCTCTGATTCCACCGATACCTGATGCAACGATGACACCAAAGCGGTCTTTATCAAGTGCTTCTACGTCAAGATTAGCATGGTCAACTGCTTCTTGAGCAGCATACAAGGCATACAAAGAATAATCATCGAAACGATTGGTATCTTTTTTTACAAAATATTTGTCAAAAGGAAAATCATTAATCTCTGCTGCATTATGGACGTCAAAAGCACTGTGATCAAACTTGGTGATTTCACCAATCCCAATCTTTCCATTCTTTAAACTGTTCCAAAATTCTTCTGGCGTATTCCCAATTGGAGATGTTAATCCATAACCTGTTACTACTACACGATTTAGTTTCATTTTCATACCTCTATTTTAACTCTTATTGCATGGTAAGTCCACCATCAATTGCAATGACTTGTCCCGTTAGATAATCTTGGCTTGCAAGAAAGGCTGTGACCTCTGCCACTTGCTCAGCTTGACCAAATTGTTTCATCGGAATTTGTGCCAACATGGCATCTTTTACCTTATCAGATAGGACTGCAGTCATATCTGATTCGATCATTCCTGGTGCAATGGCATTGACACGTACATTACGGTTGGCTACCTCACGTGCTACTGATTTGGTAAATCCAATTAGACCAGCCTTAGATGCAGCGTAGTCGCTTGACCGATATTTCCCATCAAACCAACGACACTGGACATATTTATAATGGCCCCTTCACGAGCTTTTATCATCTGCTTCAAGACTGCTTGCGACATGTTGAAGGCTCCCGTTAGATTGACTTTCAAGACCTTCTCAAAATCTTCTTCTGTCATCTTCAGCATGAGAGTGTCTTGAGTAATCCCGGCGTTATTCACTAGGACGTCAACTGAACCTAGCTCTTCAATGGTTTGATCCACCATTCGTTTTGCATCCGTAAAATCAGAAACATCACCAGAAATAGCAAGGACCTTCACCCCGTATGGTTTAAACTCGTCTAGAAGCTCCTCGGAGATTTCACCGCGACTATTCAAGACAATATTGGCTCCCAAGCTGGCAAATTTATGAGCAATGGCAAGACCAATTCCTCGACTTGAGCCCGTAATAAAGACATTTTTCTGTTCTAGTTTCATTTTTCTCCTTTCAGAACTTCTATCATCCTGATCTAATTTTCTAAGAGTGCTTGTAAACTTGCTTGATCTTCCACATTTGCAAGTTGAGCAGTTTTATCAATCTTTTTGACGAATCCAGACAAGATTTTCCCAGGACCAATCTCGATAAAACGCGTCACACCAGCTTCTTGCATGACTGCAATGCTTTCATAGAAACGAACAGGTTCCTTGACTTGACGAGTCAAGAGTTCTGCAATTCGTTCTTTTTCCATGACTTTTGCTTCTGTATTACCAACAAGTGGACAAGCAAAGTCATTAAACTCAACATCTTCTAGGACTTGAGCTAATTTTTGACTAGCAGATTCCAATAAAGCTGTATGGAAAGGTCCAGAAACATTTAGCGGAATTAAGCGTTTTGCTCCTGCTTCTTGCAAGAGTTCAACTGCACGATCCACAGCAACCACCTCACCACCAATAACAATTTGACTTGGGGTATTGTAGTTAGCTGGAGTTACAACGCCAAGTTGAGAAGCTTCTTGACAAGCTTGTTCAATAACTTCAACTGGAGTATTGAGTACGGCTACCATTTTACCAGATCCAGCAGGTGCCGCTTCTTCCATATAAGCACCACGTTTAGCAACTAGAGCCACCGCATCTTCAAAATCCAAGGCGCCACTAGCTACAAGGGCAGAATATTCACCAAGAGACAGGCCTGCCACTATATCTGGTTGGTAACCTTTCTCCTTTAGTAGTCGGTAAATGGCAACGGATGTAGCCAAAATAGCTGGTTGTGTGTAACGAGTCTGATTTAGCTTCGATTCATTGTTATCAATCAAGTCACGAAGATCATAACCTAAGACTTGGCTAGCTTGGTCGATTGTTTCCTTGACGATAGCATATTGGTCGTATAGTTCACGTCCCATTCCAAGGTACTGAGCTCCTTGACCTGCAAATAGAAAGGCTGTTTTAGTCATTTCTTGTAACTCCTGCCCAACGAGCGGCTTCTTCTTGAATTTTCTCAGCTGCACCATAGTAGATATCTTTTAAGATTTCTTCAACTGTTTCTTCTTTAGATACCAAACCTGCAATCTGGCCGGCCATTACTGAACCGCCATCTACATCACCATGGACAACAGCCTTAGCTAAGGCTCCAGCGCCCATTTGTTCAAAGATTTCTAAGTCTGGATTTTCTTGTTTAAAGGCATCTTTTTCAGCTTGCTCGAAATCACGAGTCAATTGATTTTTGATGGCACGAACTGCGTGACCAAAATGTTGTGCTGAAATAGTTGTATCAATATCACGAGCTTTTAAAATCTTAGCTTTGTAGTTTGGATGAGCATTTGATTCTTTAGCAACTACAAAACGAGTTCCTACTTGCACAGCTTCCGCACCAAGCATAAATCCAGCAGCAGCTCCCTCACCGTCTGCAATACCACCTGCAGCGATAACAGGAATTGAAACAGCCGCCGCAACTTGACGAACCAAGGTCATGGTTGTTAATTTACCAATGTGTCCACCGGCTTCCATACCTTCACAAATGACAGCATCTGCACCGATTTTTTCCATACGTTTAGCCAAAGCTACGCTAGGAACTACAGGAATAACGGTGATTCCTGCTTCATGAAATCGCTCCATATATTTACTTGGGTTTCCCTGCACCAGTTGTGACTACCTTAACCCCTTCTTCAATAACGAGGTCAACAATATCATCAACAAATGGAGACAAGAGCATGATATTGACACCAAAAGGCTTGTCTGTTAAAGATTTAATCTTATCGATGTTGGCTTTAACCACTTCTTTAGGTGCGTTTCCTCCACCAATGATACCGAGACCACCAGCTTTTGAAACAGCTCCAGCCAAATCGCCATCTGCCACCCAGGCCATTCCACCTTGGAAGATAGGATATTTAATATTTAATAGTTCAGTGATACGTGTTTTCATATTGCCTCCATAAGTCTTGCTTACGTAATAGTTCGACTTTATTATAATTTGACGGTCAAACTATTACCTAAACAAGAGGGAGCGGGTCTCCCCTACTCCTTCTTTATTTATTCTAATTATTTAGTTTGCTCTTCAACGTAAGCAACCAAGTCGCCAACTGTTTTCAAGTTGTCTTCAGCTTCGATTTGGATATCAAAAAGCGTCTTCGATTTCTGAGATTACTTGGAACAAGTCCAATGAATCTGCATCCAAATCATCAAAAAGTAGATTCAAGTGTTACTTCTGATGCATCTTTTTCCAAGTTCTTCAACGATAATTTCTTGTACTTTTTTTCAAATACTGCCATGATAGACTCCTTTAAAATAAATAGTTTTTTTATAACAATGTGATCACCACATGATTACCTAAATTGTAACAATAAGTGTGCCCCATGTCAAACCTCCACCGAAACCTGACAAGAGAATTTTTTGGCTACCATCCAAATGGATGAGCCCTTCTTCTACACACTCAGAAAGTAAAATCGGGATACTTGCTGCACTAGTATTTCCATACTTCATCATATTAGCAGGAAGCTTGTCACGATCGACACCGATTTTTCTAGCCATCTTATCTAAAATTCGAATATTAGCTTGATGAAGCAAGAGATAATCGAGTTCATCTGCTGATATTGGACTTTTTTCGATGGTCTGTTTAATAGATTTAGCCACGTCTCGAATTGCAAAGTCAAAAACTGCTCTCCCATCCATTTTCAAGAAAACATCTGGTTCTTCTTGAATCGAAAATGGTGAAATCAATCCTGTCTGTCCATAAGTGAGACACTCACCACGAGAACCATCGCTATTGAGACTTTCAGCTAAGAAATGTTTTTGTCACTTGCCTCAAGTAGTACACCACCAGCTCCATCTCCGAACAAGACAGCTGTTGAGCGGTCAGACCAATCCAAAGATTTTGACATGGTCTCACTACCGATAACCAGCCCCTTACGATATGTTCCTGAAGAAATGAACTTTTCTGCAGTCGATAGGGCAAAAACAAATCCACTACAAGCAGCTGTTAAATCATAGGCAAAAGCCTTATGAGCGCCAATCTTTGCCTGAACACGAGCTGCGGTTGAAGGCATCATCGAGTCAGGTGTCATCGTCGCTATAATGATGAAATCTAGCTCATCAGCAGAAATCCCTGCCTTCTCTATAAGTTGTCTTGCAACCTCTGTAGCCAAATCTCCTGTTGATTCTGTCTTAGAAATATGGCGTTCTTTAATCCCTGTCCGACTTGAGATCCATTCATCACTCGTATCCATGACCTGAGCCAAGTCTTCGTTAGTGATAATCTGCTCTGGAGCATAATGAGCGACCTGGCTTATTTTTGCAAAAGCCATTACTTCAAATCCTCCAAAAAGTGATAAAGATTCGTCAACCCTTTACCCATAACACTCATTTCTTCAGGACTCATGCCCTCGATAATTCTTTCGACCATGGCCTTATGGAAACGTTTGTGGAGACGATGAACGAGTCGACCTTTCTTTGTCAAATGCAGATGCACTACACGACGATCTTTATCTGAACGGATACGTTCGATGTATCCTTTTCGTTCCAAATTGTTTAAACTCGTTGTCACAGTCCCTAGAGTTACCATCAACTCTTTGGACACTTGACTTGGAGTCACTTCTGGATACTTACCGATAACATCAATCGTGTGCATTTCTTTGATAGAGATGTCTTTGAAACGACTACCTCGCAAACTTACTTCCTCGATCACTAGGACGTTGTTAAAAATTGATGTTAAATAGTCATTGACTTGTTGGTAGTCCATTTCTCTTCCCTCCTTTATCAAAAAAAGTTTAATAATCAAAACATTTGACAAAAAAAGTATATCAAACTTCAAAGAATAGTGCAAGTATTTTTTATTTCCCGACAAATTTTGGACGTCTTCTTTCAGAATGTGCACGAACACCTTCTTTAAAATCTTCCGTATAGGATAGTGATTTTTGTAGTTCCAATTCAAGTTGAGCATATTCATGCCACTGCTTGAATTCACTTTCCCAAACAAGTTTCTTAATCGCAGCATAGGAATTTGAAGAGCCACGTCTCAACTTCTTCAACAATTGTTCTCTTGTTTTTTCTAATTGTTCACTAGTACATAGACGATATAAGACTCCTGCCTCCATTGCCTTTTCAGCGGTGAAAGCTTCTCCAGTCATAGCTAATTGAGTTGCTCTAGTTGCACCGAGCGATCTTGTCAGCAAGAATAATCCACCTGCGTCAGGAGCTAATCCTACACCTACAAAAGCCTGAATAAATTTAGACTTGTCAGATGCGATACAGAAATCAACTGCCACGGCCATATTAGCTGCAGCTCCAGCAACTGCTCCATCCATCTCCATGATAACAGGCTTAGGAATCTGTTTAATCTTATAAGAAATAGTATTGACCAATTCAGCAATTCGAGTTAAGGAAGCAATATCGTCCTCATCAACAGCACGTTTCATTTCAACTAAATCTCCACCGACAGAAAACACCTTACCAGCAGCATTGATGAGAATAAATGAAACAGAATCGTCTTTTTCAGCTAATTCCAGTGCTTCTAAAATTTCTTCACACATAGGAATATGGAAACCATTTGCCACCTCGGGACGATTTAAAGTAATCACCGCTAAATCGTCTTGAATTTGAAAGATAATATGATTCATAGCCACTCCTTTAATTTAAAAAGCTGATTAAATTATTTTTATCTTCAAAGTATATCTTTTTTTCTTTTTAGTTTATACAAGCAAAAAAATTGTATAAAAGTGTATCAGCCGATTTTTAAAGAGTCTTTTCTATACTAAAAATAACTAAGTTAAGCTAATCATGTCGAGATCTCTAATAAGATGTAGCCTTTCCTATTGCAGATTGAAAAAAGCCCTTCTTTCTGCTATAATCGTATAAAATACAAACTGAGGAGTTTTTATGAAGGTTGTAAAATTTGGGGGAAGTTCACTCGCCTCTGCAAGCCAATTGAAAAAGGTTTTAAACATTGTAAAAAGTGACCCTGAACGTCGTTTTGTAGTTGTATCTGCACCAGGAAAGCGCGATGCTAAAGATACCAAGGTTACAGATGCTTTGATTAAATATTATCGTGATTATGTAGCAGGAAATGATATCAGTGCTAGTCAAAATTGGATTATCGATCGTTACGGTGCAATGGTTAGCGAACTAGGACTTAAACCAGCTGTTTTAGAACGAATCTCTAAAAGCATCCGAACTCTCGCTACCCTTCCAATTGAAAACAATGAATTTCTTTACGATACCTTCCTTGCTGCAGGGGAAAATAACAACGCTAAACTCATTGCAGCTTACTTAACCAAAATGGATTAGAAGCTCGCTATGTTCATCCGCGAGAAGCTGGTATTGTTGTAACAAGCGAACCCGGAAATGCTCGCATCATTCCTTCAAGTTATGATAAGATTGAAGAACTCAATAACGGTACAGAAGTTCTAGTTATCCCAGGATTCTTTGGCGTGACCAAGGAAGATCAAATCTGTACCTTCTCTCGTGGTGGATCTGATATCACTGGTTCAATTATCGCAGCTGGAGTTAAAGCTGACCTTTATGAAAACTTTACTGATGTTGACGGAATTTTTGCTGCCCACCCTGGTATCATTCACAAGCCACACTCAATCCCTGAATTGACTTACCGTGAAATGCGGGAATTGGCCTATGCAGGTTTCTCTGTACTACATGACGAAGCACTCCTTCCAGCCTACCGCGGAAAAATCCCTCTTGTTATCAAAAACACCAATAATCCTGACCATCCAGGTACTCGCATCGTTCTGAAACACAGCAGTGATGAATTCCCAGTAGTGGGGATTGCTGGTGATTCTGGTTTTGTCAGCATTAATATGTCCAAGTACCTCATGAACCGCGAAGTTGGTTTTGGTCGTAAAGTACTTCAAATTCTAGAAGACCTGAATATTGGTTGGGAACACATGCCTACAGGTATCGATGACCTTTCTATCATCCTTCGTGAGCGCGAGCTTACACCAATCAAAGAGGAAGAAATCCTCCGTCAACTTGTTCAAAAAGCTGAAGTTGACCATGCTGAAATCGAACATGACCTGTCTATCATCATGATTGTTGGCGAAAAAATGAAGCGCCATATCGGGGTAACTGCTACAGCTACTCGTGCCTTATCTGAAAACAATATCAACATCCAAATGATGTCACAAGGTTCTAGTGAAGTTTCTATCATGTTCGTTGTCCACAAAGACCAAGAAAGCGGCTCTTAAGGCTCTCTACCAAGCATTTTTCGGCGAAAGTAAGGAAGACTAAACATGGCACAATCTCTCAATAAAGTCGTTGACTTACAAACTACTGGAACTTCTTACCTATCTATACAAGGAAAAGTTGGAAAATTTCTGGTAGGAGACCAAGCCTTGGAGTTTTACTCGGATCGCAATATTGAGGATTATATTCAAATCCCATGGTCTAGCGTTAATCAAATCGGAGCCAATGTTTCGGGCCGTAAGGTTAGTCGTCATTTTGAAGTTTTTACAGACCAAGGAAAATTCCTCTTTGCCTCAAAAGACTCCGGAAAAATTCTTAAAATTGCTCGGGAAAAAATCGGAAATGAAAAGGTTGTGAAGCTTCCAACCTTACTCCAAATCATCGGTCGTAAAATCAAAAATCTATTTGCAAAAAAATAGAAAGTTTAGTATAATCATAGAAACGGATAAGTAGGTTATCCTCTTCTTCCAGAAAGTCTGCGGATGCTGCGAGCAGATAGAAGAGATAGGTGAAATTCTACCGTTGTTTTAAATCAAATACAGAATCAAGTGCACACCTGTGAAGTTGGATGGAACCGTGGCTCTGCCACTCCAACGCTTTGTCAGGTGTGCTTTTTTCATAAAGGAGTTTATATGCTAGATATTAAACGTATTCGTACAGACTTTGATGCTGTCGCAGAAAAATTGGCTACACGTGGTGTAGACGCTGCTATCTTGAACGAGATGAAAGAAATCGATGCTAAACGTCGTGACATCTTGGTTAAGGTTGAAACCCTCAAGGCAGAGCGTAACACGGTTTCTGCTGAAATTGCTCAAGCTAAGCGCAACAAGGAAAATGCCGATGATAAGATTGCTGCCATGCAAACCCTATCTGCCGAAGTCAAAGCACTCGATGCAGAATTAGCTGAAATCGATGCTAAATTGACAGAATTTACCACTACTCTTCCAAACATCCCAGCTGACAGTGTTCCTATTGGGGCAGACGAAGATGATAACGTAGAAGTTCGCCGTTGGGGAACTCCTCGTGAGTTTGACTTTGAACCAAAAGCCCACTGGGATCTCGGAGAAGACCTTGGTATTCTTGACTGGGAACGTGGTGGAAAAGTCACTGGAGCTCGTTTCCTCTTCTATAAAGGCCTCGGAGCTCGTTTAGAACGTGCAATCTACAACTTTATGCTTGATGAACACGGAAAAGAAGGTTATACTGAAGTCATCACCCCTTACATGGTTAACCATGACTCTATGTTTGGTACTGGTCAATATCCAAAATTCAAGGAAGATACTTTTGAGATCAGCGATACCAACTATGTCCTCATTCCTACAGCTGAAGTTCCTCTGACTAACTACTACCGTGATGAAATTCTTGACGGAAAAGACTTGCCAATCTACTTTACTGCTATGAGTCCATCATTCCGTTCTGAAGCTGGTTCTGCTGGTCGCGATACTCGCGGTTTGATCCGTTTGCACCAATTTCACAAGGTAGAAATGGTGAAATTTGCCAAACCTGAAGAGTCATACGAAGAACTAGAAAAGATGACCGCCAACGCTGAAAACATCCTTCAAAAACTCAACTTGCCATACCGTGTAGTGGCTCTTTCTACAGGAGATATGGGCTTCTCAGCTGCTAAGACTTACGACTTGGAAGTTTGGATCCCAGCACAAAATACCTACCGTGAAATCTCAAGCTGTTCAAATACAGAAGATTTCCAAGCACGTCGTGCCCAAATTCGCTACCGTGATGAAGCCGATGGTAAGGTTAAACTTCTCCACACCTTGAACGGTTCTGGACTTGCCGTTGGACGTACCGTCGCTGCTATTCTTGAAAACTATCAAAACGAAGATGGTTCTGTTACTATTCCTGAAATCCTTCGTCCATACATGGGTGGAGCTGAAGTTATCAAACCATAACAATATAAAAAGAGGAAGCTGAGCTCCTCTTTTTCATGATTCAGTAAAAAAACAGGTAGAAAATCTATGATTTCTACCTGTTTTTTTATTATATTAGTAACCACCCATCATTGATGGATCCATAGCTGGAGCTGGTGCTACCGGTTCTGGTTTGTTAGCCACAACTGCTTCTGTTGTCAAGATAAGACTTGCTACTGAAGCTGCGTTGAAGGGCTGAACGGCTAACCTTAACAGGGTCGATAATACCTGCTTCAATCATGTTGACCCATTCACCTGTTGCAGCGTTGAAGCCTGTACCAGCTTCTGCATTTTTCAAACGATCGATAACGATTGAACCTTCATAGCCTGCATTGTAGGCAATTTGGCGAACCGGCTCTTCTAAGGCACGAAGAACAATGCTACGTCCTGTTGCTTCGTCACCTGTCAATTCTAAAGCTTCAACAGCTGGAATGACATTCACTAAGGCAGTACCACCACCTGCAACAATACCTTCTTCCACTGCTGCACGGGTAGCGTTAAGGGCATCTTCGATGCGGAGTTTCATTTCTTTCAATTCAGTTTCAGTTGCAGCACCGACCTTGATAACTGCTACTCCACCTGATAATTTGGCCAAGCGTTCTTGGAGTTTTTCACGGTCGAATTCTGAAGTTGTTGTTTCGATTTGAGACTTGATGACAGCTACACGGTTAGCAATCGCTTCAGGATTTCCTGCACCTTCAACAATGACTGTGCTATCTTTATCTACAGACACTTTAGCTGCTTGACCTAAAGCTTCGATGGTAGCATCTTTCAACTCAAGTCCAAGGTCTTCAGTAATAACGGTACCACCTGTCAAGATTGCGATATCTTCAAGCATAGCTTTACGACGGTCACCGAAACCAGGAGCCTTAACAGCAACTACGTTGAAAGTACCACGAATCTTGTTCAAAACAAGGGTTGGCAGAGCTTCACCATCAACATCATCTGCAATAATCAAGAGCGGACGACTGCTTTGAAGAATACTTTCTAGAAGTGGCAAGATTTCTTGGATGTTTGAAATCTTCTTGTCTGTGATTAAATGTATGGATTTTCAAGGTCTGCAACCATTTTTTCATTATCTGTCACCATGTACTGTGATAGATACCCACGGTCAAACTGCATTCCCTCAACCACTTCAAGTTCTGTTTCCATACCACGTGATTCTTCAATAGTGATAACTCCATCTTTCCCAACTTTTTCCATGGCTTCAGAAATGTATTCACCAACTTTTTCAGAACGAGATGAAACGGCGGCGACCTGCGCAATCGCTTCTTTGTTAGCAACAGGGATAGCCGTATTCTTCAAAGCTTCTACTGCTGCAGCAACTGCTGTTTCAATCCCTCGGCGGATACCAATTGGATTTGCACCGGCAGTTACGTTTTTGATTCCTTCACGAACGATAGCCTGAGTCAATACTGTTGCAGTAGTTGTCCCGTCACCAGCAATATCATTCGTCTTAGAAGCTACTTCTGATACCAATTTGGCACCCATATTTTCAAAATGGTCTTCCAATTCGATTTCTTTGGCGATTGTTACACCATCATTGGTAATCAATGGAGATCCAAATGATTTTTCAAGCACAACGTTACGACCTTTAGGTCCCAAGGTTACCTTAACAGTATCTGCTAGAATATCAACGCCACGAACCATAGCTGAACGAGCGTCCGATGAAAATTTAATGTCTTTTGCCATACTTACTTTCTCCTTCTATTCTTCGATAATTGCCAAGATGTTAGCTTCACCTACAATGATGTATTTTTCATCACCATCTTTGACATCAATACCTGCATGAGCTTCAACTAAAACATGATCTCCAGCTTTTACACTTGGAGCAACTAGCTCACCGCTCAAGGTACGAACACCTTGTCCAGTAGCCACTACTGTAGCTGTTTTCGTTTCTTCTTGGGCTGATTTTGCGAGGACGAATCCCCCAGCAGTTTGTTCTTTTTCTTCAATTTTTAAGACCACACGGTCGCCTAATGGTTTCAACATTTGTCTTCCTCCATAATACAATCATATCATTAGCACTCTTTGTATATGAGTGCTAAACCATAGTTCTATTGTATCACTTGGTCAAAAATAGTCAAGAAAAAAGTCTGATTTATAGCATAAAAAAAGAGAGTGGGACAGAAATCGGTCAATCGTTAGAATTCGATTTCGTCGTCCCACCTCCGCACAGTTGAGTAGGGCTGTAAAAGCTGATGAAATCAGCGTAGTAGAGCCCACTCAACCACTGCGTCTTGCTCGACAACCCAAAGACAATTGAGAGGCTAGGACTTTTGTCCCATCCTCCTATCATTTTAAAAGGGAAGTTCCTCCTCTTCCAAAACTAGATCTGCTAAGTCTTGGCCTGCATTATTTTCACGCATAGCACGTTGGGCACGACTTTCTAAAAGTTGGAAGCCTGTAGCGAGAACCTCGGTCACATAGTTGGTCTGACCATTCTTCTCGAACTTACGGGTACGAAGCTCCCCATCGACAGAAATGAGACTGCCTTTTAGCTTGCATAGCTAGCCAAAGGTTTCAGCAAGTTTGCCCCAGACAACAATATTGATGAAGTCAGCTTCACGTTCCCCATTTTGGTCCTTGAAACGACGGTTAATAGCAATAGTCGCACGAGCCACTGACTTGTCGTTGTTGGTTTTGTGCAATTCTGGTGTAGACGATTCTTCCAATCAGAATAACTTTATTATACATTTTTCATCCTCCTACTTATCTATTCGAAGGAAATCAAAAAGAGTTACAAGATTTGTAACTTTTTTAAAAATAATATTAATCTCTATGAATCATAAATCCAGTTGCTTGTTGATTGGCCATGATGGTCATATCTGTGATTTGTACTCGACGTGGTTGACTGGTCACATAAACTACAGTATCTGCGATGTCTTGCGCCTGCAAGGCTTCAAGTCCCTGATAGACCGTCGCCGCCCGTGCCTCATCTCCATGGAAACGGACTTTTGAAAAATCAGTTTCTACAATTCCTGGCTGAATAGTGGTCACCTTGATATCTGTCGCAATGGTGTCAATCCGAAGCCCGTCTGAAAAAGTTTTAACTGCAGCCTTGGTTGCTGAATAGACTGCTGCACCAGCATATGCGTAAATCCCTGCAGTAGAACCCATATTGATGATATGCCCTTGATTAGCTGCTACCATGGAAGGCAAGAGACAGCGTGTAACAGCCATTAAACCCTTGACATTGGTATCCAGCATGGTCAACATATCCAACTCTTCATAGTCCTGATAAGGAGCTAAGCCTAGAGCCAGTCCAGCATTATTGACCAAGATATCAACCTGACCTACAGTTTCTAAAATTTCTGAACAAACAGTCTTTACCATGCTCATATCTGTAACATCTAACGGAAAGGTCCAGACTTTTTGATTTGGAAAGGCTTCTGCAAACTCAGTTTTAAGAGATTCGAGTCTTTCTGTTCGACGCCCTGTGAGAACAATATTCTCACCTTTTTCTAGATATGCACGCGCAATGGCTTCACCAATACCTGATGTTGCACCTGTAATGACTACATTTTTTGCCATCTTATTTTCCTCTGTCAAAGATTATAAATCACTTTTAGTGATTAAGCAGTCCAGTGTGTAGCTGGGTCAAAGGGTGTTCCAACTACCTGGTCGTCTGACAATTCAATGACACCACGTTTTTGGGGAGCATTTGGCAAAGGCAAGTTCACGAGGACTACACATCATCCCAAAACTCTTTTCCCCACGAAGTTCCCCTGGGAAAATGAGATTGCCTTTTGGCATCATGGCTCCAGGAAGAGCAACAATGGTTTTCAAACCAACACGTGCATTGGGAGCACCAGCAACGATTTGTACTGTTTTGTCATTCCCAACAGCAACTTGGCAGATATTGAGGTGGTCACTATCTGGATGTGCAACCATTTCTACAATCTCACCAACCACAAATTTTGGGTTCCTTTGTCGTTGATGATTTCTTCAGCAAATCCTTGAGCCTGCAATTCTTGGTTCAAACGAGCTACTTGGTCGTCAGTTAAAAAGACTTGCCCGCGATTCTCAATCTCAAATAAGCTAGAAACTTCAAAAATGTTCCAAGCGACAGTTTCACCAGTTTCCTTTTAGGAAAACACGCGCAACATTACCTTTTACGCTCAACATCTAGCTTTGGCATCTCCACTGTTTTTTTCACGATGACCATAAGGACATCGCCGACGTGTTCTTTATTATATGTAAAAATCATTCTTTTCTCCTATTTCAAACTTGCTAAAAAGTCATTGATTTGCTCCTTGGTTTTACGGTCACGATTGACAAAACGTCCAATCTCCTTGTCCTTGTCTAAAACAACAAGACTTGGAATTCCCGTATACATCCCAAAAGTTTAGCAAGTTCCATGTACTCATCTCGGTCTACCCGTATAAAAGTGAACTCTGGATTTGCCTCTTCAATCTCTGGTAAGGCAGGATAGATATAACGGCAATCGCCACACCAATCCGCAACAAAAAAGAAGACCTTCTTGCCATCCTGCTCTACTAGATTTGCTAATTCTTCTATATTTTTAGGAGAAATCATAAGACTTCCTCCTCGTAGATGAGATCTTCATCTTCATAGACAAAGGTATAGTGACGACCATCTTCAAATGACACCACCAACAAGACGTTCTAGGCTACTTTCGTATACTTGGATATAGAGAGTCCCAATCTCACCCATTTCTGAGAAATAGTCACGCACAATAGCAGTTAACTCTTCCTGTGTCTTCATGAGTTTGTGATCATCGGCTACTTTCTTAGCTCCAAAGGCAAGTGCTCCAAGCCCTGCAACGACTAAACCTGTTTTAATAATATTTTTCGTTTTCATGCTAACATTGTAACACAAAAAGGCTCAAGGAACAATGAAAAAGAGAGTGGGACAGAAATCGGTAATTCGTTAGAATTCGATTTCGTCGTCCCACCTCCGCACAGTTGAGTAGGGCTGTAAAAGCTGATGAAATCAGCGTAGTAGAGCCCACTCAACCACTGCGTCTTGCTCGACAATCCAAAGACAATTGAGAGGCTAGGACTTTTGTCCCAGCCTCCTTTCCAATTTCTAAAAATTAATAATTTCTCTCGCCAAACAAACCTTCTGGTAAATCATGGAATCCCTTGCCTGCTTTGAAGTTTTCAAATTTAGCTAGTAAGAACTGGTAGGCATCCAAGCGACTCTCGTAGCGAATCATGGCATCTTTAGCGCGCTCATCTTGATCTTCTTCATAGACCTTTTGACTTTCCTTAAGAGCCATATCGTTGATCATAATCTGGGTATTAACCCAGGCTTCAAATTCCTTCATAAATTCTTGCTCGTAACTCATTTTTTCTCCTTATTCTAATCCACGGTAAAAGTCTGTATCAATCTCACGGTAGGGTTGGATGTCCTGAACATACTCCAATACACCTTGAAATTCCCCGTTTTCATCATGTACTGCAGCGTAGGTGATGTGGACAAACTTTCCACGTGATTCTGACTTGAACCACATCTCGTACTTGTCTTTTTTCCCTTCACGAAGACCTCGCATAATCGCTTTGATCTTCTCCAAATATTTTGGTGGATGACATAGTTCGACATTTCGTCCAACTTGAGACGGTGTCCGCTTGAAAATCATTTCATCCGCTGGAGTATTGTCATTATAATACTGGAAAATATCATCCTTATTAACAAAGGTAATCTCCATCGGCAAATGATTAAGAATAAGATTCGCCTGTTCAACTGAGAGATAGCCATTGCCAAAAGCCTGCTGGCTATTGCGATCTAGCACCGTTTCCTTTTCCTTTGGTGTAAAGGTGATAGTAAACTGACCTTCTGGCGTATCGATCACTTGCTGAACTTGTCCATCTACAGTTTCTGGCTGAGTTGCTTCTTCTACACTTTTTTCCTCAATAAAATGTTGACGTTCAGGAACCCATTTCTCAGACGGACGGATAATAGCATATCCATAGGCATCACTTTCCTCAGCAATCTGAATCCAGTCATCCTGGGTAAAGGATTCAAGCAGAATCATGAGAAGGATTGATTCTTCCTTAAAAATCATACTTTCAAACTCTGTCGCAAAAGCTTCAAAAGCTTCCTTTACGGTGGAAATTGGCACTTCTGGGAGCGACTTAGTTGCCACTAAGGCTGTTTGAAAGATATCCCTAATCTGATCATCCACTCCCCACATAACTTTGGGAGGTGAATCATGGCCATAACGTTCCATGATAGGAAAGAAGAGCTCTTCCTTGCGCTGGTAGTGGATATCAAATTGACCAACAAGCCCCATCTGACGTACCAAGCCTTTGCGCATCTCAACCAACATTTCCTCATCGTCCACAGATTCATAAGTCGAGAGCAATCTACGGACCCGAATCAAAGCAGCACGGAGAGCTAGATTTTCATCCTTAAAGACACGCACAGGGTGACCAGGATGCTCGGTGTCCTCAACTTCGACACCCTTAACAGCATTTTTAAAGAGATTGGCATGCACATCACAGAGTTCCATGACATCTTCAAAGGTAACGCCTGAGTCAGAGTTCATCAACTCGTGCTCCATAAGAGAAATCTCGATAGCTGATACACCTGTAAAGGTCGCATCAAAGCGTTCCTGAACGGACTCTGGAGAGGCTCCATTATGCAATTCTAATAAAATATCCCGCAGGATATGAATACGTTCATCTGTCATTAGTCTAACCCGATCACTTCGTAACCATTTGCTTCAAGCGTACGCACAATCTTATCCATAGGAGTCCCTTCAAGCTTTTGAGCCTTGTTTGAGCGAAACTTTTCGCCCTACAGTATTACGCATCAAGGGATTTGCAAGAGGTTTAAAACCAAGCTCAACCTAAAATATCTAAAACTTCTGGATGTTTATCCACCACTTCCGCAACGGGAATTGATACATCGATAATATTATCCATCAGAACCTCCATGAGTCTATTTCTCAATCATTTTACTGTTTTTTATTATACCACAAGGAATAGGGATAAAAAAACTAGCAGTACAAGACCTGCTAGTTTCTTCCTATTACTCTAGCTTCGATGATTTCTAGCTTCTTTTCGAATAGTTTCTATATCTTCTTGATATTGCACTTCAGCATAATTAACTAATTTGGACAATTCTTTTTGCAATCTTTTCGCCCATGGGTTTCATAGTCGCATAGGTTAAATCCCCTGAAATAACCCCACCTAGAATAGGAATCGCTTTTTCCCATTCCTTTGCCAAGCCTCTCCTTGTCAGAGTAACTCCCAAAAAAATTTTCATAACCTTTTTTAAAATAGGGATACCAACCAGTCTTTGGCTAAAGGCTTTCTGAGGGAACTGTGGTCATTACATGTTTAGCGACTGTAACTCCACCAGAACGAAGCAAGGCACCCCTGCCATTGACTCCCAAGCATGACCCCGAGATAAAGTAATAGTGTGTTTTTAGCTTCTTCACTCAAGTCATTTCGTGATGCCCAAAGATCATTAAATCCATAAATATATCCCAATTCTTGAGCTAATTTCAAGGAAAAAGCATAAAACTGAGCTACATCCGTTGGAATAGTAAGCGCCATTAGAATACCTCCAGGTAGACCTGCTAGAACAGATGTTCCACTTGCTCGTAAAACATTATCCTTTATGCAGGACCTGGCTACTCTATCTAAAAGTTTCCTGGGGTAATAATGAAGGAGGACCTTGTTCTAACAATTTGGGAATATCCTTCTTGATCTAATTCTTTAGAAAACTTCTCCACTAAAAAAATTTTTGATCTATCTACTTTAACGACAGGAAGCTTTTACGACTTGTTGTAAAACTTTTATAGCTATATCTTGTTTAGCCATCTATATCTCCATTTTATATTCAAGTTAAGCTTTATCATATCATACTATTAGAGATTTTATACATTTTTAACCGACTTTTTAGAAGGGCAACTAATTAATCTATCATCATGTTTAAAGTAACAAAAAAGAGGGTTGCCCCTCTTTCTTATTTCTTATCCAGATTGCGTAACATTTCGTCAATCTTGTTTCCATACTCGATGGATTCGTCTTTGACAAAGGTCAAGTCTGGAATTTTATACAATTTCAAATTGTGACCAAGCTCACGTTTGATAGTTCCAGTTGCTTTTTCAAGCCCGATTTGAGCTTTTTGATTATCTGAAGCAAGATTACTCAAAATAGTGTAGTAAACCTTAGCTACAGACAAGTCACCTAGCATCTGAACATCTGTGATGGTCACTCCTTGGACACGTGGATCACGGACTTTCTTTTGTAAAATCTCATTGACTTCACGCTTGATTTCCATGCCCACACGATCCGTACGGAAATGATTTCCCATGCTATTCCTTCCTCTCTATTGAATCCAAAAGCTAGGCCAGCAGACCTAGCTATTTTTAAACTTTATTGATTTTCAGTTCAAATTGAAACGAAGTTCAGTTTGAACTCATCCGCTTCTTTCGCTGTGGTGAAAGTGATGGGACTGATTTATCAGTCTCATCACAGGGGATTTTTGAGACTCTAGGCTCAAAAATAAGCAATGAAAACCATCGGTTTGCTTGCGTCCCTCACCACCTAAGAAAGGAGCAAAAATCTTATCGTTTGATTTCTTCCATGACATAGGCCTCAATCACATCATCCATCTTGATATCATTGTAGCCATCAATCATGAGACCACCTTCACGGCCGTTTGTAACTTCTTTGACGTCATCTTTATAGTGTTTCAAGCTTGCAAGTTCACCATCGTAAATAACGACACCGTCACGAATAACACGGACTTTAGAGTCACGGGTAATTTTACCGCTAGTAACCATAAATCCACCGATTGTTCCGACTTTTAGACACTTTGAAGGTTTCACGGATAATCGCTTCACCGATAACTTTTTTTCTTCAAATTCTGGATCAAGCATACCTTTCATGGCTTCTTCCATCTCTTCGATAACCTTGTAGATAATGCTGTGGAGACGGATTTCTACATCGTCTGCTTCTGCTTGTTGACGAGCTTGTGGTGTAGGGACGTACGTTGAAACCAACGATAAAAGGCATTTGAAGCTTCAGCAAGAGTCACGTCAGATTCGTTGATAGCACCAACTGCTGAGTGGACGATGGTAACTTTTACACCTTCCACATCAATCTTTTTGAAGGGAAGCAGCAAGGGCTTCAACTGAACCTTGTACGTCGGCTTTGATAATGACATTAACAGACTTGAGTTCACCAGCTTTAAGAGTGTCAAAGAGGTTTTCTAGGCTGACACGTTGTGTAGCTTGACGTTGCTTCATAAGAGCACGTTTAGCACGTTCTTCACCAGCTGCACGAGCAGATTTTTCATCTTCATATACAGCAAAGTGATCACCCGCCATAGGTGCTTCGTTCAAACCAGTGATAGAAACCGGAGTAGATGGTCCAGCCACCTTCACACGGCGTCCAAGGTCATTGGTCATGGCACGAACACGTCCAAATGTATTACCTACAACGATTGGGTCTTGAACGTTCAAAGTACCTTGTTGAACAAGGAGGGTTGCAACCGCACCTTTTCCTTTATCCAAACGGGCTTCGATAACGGTACCGATGGCGCGAACTGTTGGGTCTGCTTTGAGCTCTTGAATTTCAGCTACAAGAAGAACAGTTTCCAAGAGTTCATCGATATTTTGGTTGAATTTAGCTGAGATCTCTACAAACTCAGAATCTCCACCCCAAGCTGTTGACATAACACCGTGTTCAGCCAATTCGCCGATAACGCGTTCTGGGTTTGCACCTGGCTTATCAATCTTGTTAATAGCAACGATGATTGGAACATTAGCTGCTTTTGAGTGGTTGATGGCTTCGATAGTTTGAGGCATAACCCCGTCATCTGCCGCTACGACCAAGATCGTAATATCGGTAACAGAGGCACCACGTGCACGCATAGAAGTAAAGGCCGCGTGTCCTGGTGTATCAAGGAAGGTAATCTTCTTACCATTTTCCTCAATCTGGTAGGCACCGATATGCTGAGTGATACCACCAGCTTCTCCTGTAGCGACACGAGAATTACGTAGGGTATCCAAAAGGGTTGTTTTACCATGGTCAACGTGTCCCATGATGGTTACAACTGGTGGACGTTCAACCAACTTGATCTTCATTGAGATAATCATCTTCTACGAAGAAACGTTCGATATCGGCATTGTCCACTTCAACCTTTTGTTTAGCTTCAATTCCGTAATCAACCATGAGGAGTTCAATTGTTTCCCCATCCAAAGATTGGTTTTGAGTGGCCATAACGCCCATCATAAATAGTTTCTTAACAATCTCAGCTGGTTCACGTTTGATACGTTTTGCGATTTCCGCAACAGTCATACCATCTGTATATTCAAATTCTGTTGGCAATTCATGGAATTTACGCTCTGTAATAGGTTTTGGAGCCTGATTACGGTTGTTTTGTTTGTTGCCTTTTTTATTTTTCTTATTGTTATTCCAGTTACTATTTCTTTGATTTCTCACTTGATTCTGACTACTTCGATTCTTTTGTTGTTTTCTAGGACCATCTTCTTCATGATCGTAATCATCACGATCTTTGTCTGGTCGAGCTTGCTTTTTACGACGTGTATCCACTACAGCCTCTTTGACTACAGGAGCTACTTCAACCACTGGCTGAGTTTGTTCAGCTAGTTTAGCAGCTTCCTCAAAGATTTCCTCTGGCTCTTTGCGTTTATTAGCTTGAGCCAAAGCTTCTTTAGCAACTTGAGACTGTTTGAAGCGTTCCTCGCTTGAGCGTGCGTATTCGGCATTTTGCTCAGCCTTCAGAGCTGCTGCACGAGCCTTGAAAAGTCAATACGTGGACCAGCTTGGTTCGGGACGATTTTCCGCTTGTTGGCGACGATCATTGCCACGGTTTTGCTGACCTTGTTGTTTTCTTCCCTTGATCATTAAAACGACGGTTGTCGCGGTTTCCTTGACCTGGTTTTCCACCATTACGGTTCTCATTTTTTTGACGGTTCCCGTTTTGTTGTTGGTCGCGGTTGTTGCCCTTGATTTTGCTTGCGTCGCTCTGCTTGCTCTTTTGCACGAGCTTCACGCTCTGCCTTGAAGTTTCGGCTTTGTGGTCTAGCAGCTACTACTTTTTCTTCCTTAGGAGCTACTGGTGTTTCAGATTTCTTTTCTACCTTCGCTTCACTTGCTTTTGGTGCTACAGGTTTTGCTTCTGCTTTAGGGGCAGCAGGCTTAAAGCTAGCAACGATTTTTTCAGCAGCATCAGCTTCAACGCTTGACGAGTGGCTCTTCACCTCCAAGCCCAACTCTTTTGCACGCGCTACAACTTCTTTACTTTCTTTTCCAAGTTCTTTTGCGATTTCGTACAATCTTTTCTTAGACAAATCATGTCCTCCTCTTCTATTCCATAAGAGACCTCATTTCTTTGTAAATCCAGCATCTGTCACAGCTAAAACCTTTCTTGATTTTCCAACTGCTATGCTTAATTCCAGTGTTGAAAACACGGTTACAACTTCTACTTGATAATAGTGACTTTTATCTTGAATCTTCTTGGTCAGGTTGGGAGCAGCATCATGCGCTAGAAATACCAGCTTGGCTTTCTGTTCCTGAATGGCTTTGACAACCATTTCTTCACCCGAGATAATTTTCCCTGCTCGTTGAGCAAGTCCCAAGAGATTACTTACTTTTTGCTTATTCAAGTCCTAACTCTCTTCTTTTTACTTTGTGATCAACATAGGCAATCAACTCGTCATAAAAACTTTCTTCAACTTCCATGTTAAAGCTACGGTTAAAGACTTTTTTCTTTTTAGCCTCTAGGGCTTCTGCATTGTCTAGCTTGATATAAGCGCCACGGCCATTAGCCTTGCCTGTCGGGTCGATAAAGACCTCTCCTTCTTTGTTCTTGACAATACGGAGTAAATCTCGCTTATCAATTACTTCGTTGGAAACAACAGACTTGCGCAAAGGGATTTTTCTTGTTTTCATCTTTCCCTCCTCTTGCAGCTTTTATTCTTCAGTCAATTCGTCTGTGTCAGCGAAATCAACTTGACCTGCTTCTTCCATAGCTTCAAATTCACTTGCAGACTTGATATCGATACGGTATCCAGTCAAGTGAGCTGCCAAGCGAACGTTTTGCCCACGACGACCGATTGCAAGAGAAAGTTTATTATCTGGTACAACAACCAAGGCACGCTTGCTATCATTTTCATCAAAGATAACTTGGTCAACTTCGGCAGGAGCAATGGCATTGTAGATAAATTCAGCTGGATCTGCTACCCATTCGATAACGTCAATGTTTTCTTCTACTGGTACCATGCGGTCGCTCTTAGCATCGTAGCGAGCTGGGTGGAATTTGCTAGTGATTTTCTTGATGTTTGCACCACCACGTCCAACGATTGTTCCGATAGCATCCACGTTAGGATTGTGACTACGAACTGCAACTTTCGTGCGATCACCCGCTTCACGAGCTACACTCATAATCTCAACAGTACCATCATAAACTTCAGGAATTTCTTGTTCCATCAAACGTTTGATCATTTCTGGATGACTACGGCTAACAAAGACGTTAACTCCACGAGGGTTGTCTTCAACTTTGTAAACATAGACTTCGATACGATCATGAGAAGCAAAAACTTCTCCAGGAATTTGGTCTTGTTTTGACAATTGGGCTTCGATGCTGCCAAGGTTGACATAAATGAAGCGGTTATCAAAACGTTCTACTGTACCTGACATGATTTCTTGTTCATGCTCTTTGTAAGTATTGTAGGTAATAGCACGTGTTTGCTTGCGCATTTTTTCCATGATGGTTTGTTTCGCAGACTGAGCCGCTACACGACCAAACTCTCCTGGTGCTTCTTCAAATTTGATTTTGTCACCAAGCTCATAGGCTGAATTAATGGCAAGAGCATCTTTCAAGCTGATTTCCAAACGGCTATCAAATACTTCATCAACAACTTCACGGACAGTGTAGACAGTAAAGTCACCTGTTTTTTCGTTGAAGTCGATAGCTACGCTATCTGATTGACCATAGCGTCTACGGTAAGCAGAACGAAGTGATTCTACTACTGCGTCGATGATATCTTCTTTCTTGATTCCCTTGTCTTCTTCCAAAATGCGGAAGGCCTCTAGCATTTCTTTACTCATGTTCTTTTTACTTTTGAATTTTCAAAAGCTATCCTTTCTTTCTATAATTTTACTGCTAAACGTGCTTTTGATACCAAGTTATATGGAATTTGGACTGTTTTCTTGCGCGTTTTATCCATATATTCCATAGTCAACTCATCCTCTTCAAAGGACAACAAGGTTCCTTCAAAAACCTTTTGCTTGTCGATGGCTTGATAGAGCCCGACATGGATGTATTTCCCAACCGCTCCAGCGACTGCTTCCTTGGTTTTCAAAGGACGCTCCAATCCTGGACTGGTAATTTCTAGGAAATATTGTTCTGGGAAGGGATCCGGCTTGATAGTATCAAGAACAGGACTGATAATTTCAGTCAAGTCTGCTGTATCATTCAAGGTGATTCCTTCAGGCTTGTCTACAAAAATACTAAGAATCATGTCACTGCCAATCTTTCCATACTCGATATCTACGAGTTCGAAAGGAGCTTCAATGACAGGTTCTACGACTTCTCTGACTAATTCAACGATCGTTGCGATTGCGTCCACCTCCTCATAAGCAAGAGGCGAAGATATCTCCCCGCCTCTCTTTCTTATATTCTTGCTATCAGTATAGCACTTTTATGTACTAATGTAAAGCATAAGCACTCAAACAGCTTGATTTCAAGCTTTTTTCTTAAAATTCTGCTTCAACTCGGTAAATGACTTGACCCTTGCTTGAGAACTTTTGTTCATACTCAGTCATGACATTTCCTTCAAAGTCGCTGGCATGTAAATCAAGCCAAACACCATTTAGTTTCATGCCATATTGTGAAAAGCTCACTAAAGCTATACTCAAACAAGCCACGATTATCCGTCTTGAAGTGAATTTCACCATGTTCAGGCAAGATGCGTTTGAAAGTGTCCAAGAAACTCTTGTAAGTCAAACGACGTTTTTCATGACGTTTTTTAGGCCAAGGATCCGAGAAATTCAGGTACAAACGATCAATCTCGCCATCTTCAAAATAATTGGTCAATTCTGAACCATCAACCCATAGAAGTTTGATGTTGGGAACTCCAACTTCTAGCACCTTGTCCAAAGCATAGCTTAATACAGATTTCTGAATATCAATCCCGATATAGTTGATATCCGGATTTTGTTTGGCCATTCCTGTTACAAAAGCACCTTTGCCGCTACCCACCTCGACATGGATTGGATTGTCATTGCCAAACAAATCTCGCCACTTACCTTTAGCCTCTGTGGGATTTAAAACAACGTACTGCGGACTAGCCTCTAACAGTTCTGTTGCCCCTTTACGATTTCTAACTCTCATTTTTTCTTTCCATACTTTTCTCGGAAGCTACGCAAAGCATAGATTTCCCGATTTACATTATCCAAATCTTGATTTTCATAGTATTTGGTAATGAGGCTCAAAAATGACAGTTGAGCATACCAATATAACTTATTCAAGACAGTTTGATTATACTTATAGCCATAATTAGTTAGCCATTCTTGCCACTGATACTCTGGAATATAGTGACAGAGCAGATAGGCCACATCAAACATACGATCAGTCAAGCGAACAGAATCCCAATCTACTAAATAAATCAAGCCACTCTCTGTCTCAAACCAGTTGCTATGACGGACATCCCCATGGACTATGGTTGCATAGTCTTCCCTAAAGCCAGGAAGATTCTCACGCAAATCACCTAAAACCATACGTAGATACTGGTTGTTTTTTAAAGCATCCGGAGCCTTGTTTACCCATGACTGAAGTAAATCCGAAGGTGTTTCCATTGCATATCCCAATCGTGTCAACTGGGTCATTAAGGGACGTGAACAGTGTAAACGTGTCAAAATATCGATAATTTGTTTACGGTTCATATCGCTTGGCGTCAAAATTTTTCCTGTCAACCATTCCTGAGCGGACATATCACGGCCGTCTGGTAAACGACGGCTCCAGAGCAATTGTGGTGCAATTTGCTCTCTAGCTAAACCAGGCAGGATTGGAGAAGTATTCATTTTTATAAAAACACGTTTTCCATCAGGATAACTTCCCATATAAGCTTTTCCGCTCTTCCCAGATATCGGGGTTAGCGTTAGCTCAATATCACCCAAGTCCATTTCTTTCCTCCGAATAAAGTTTCCTTATTATTCTACTAATTTTTATGCTATTCGTCAACCAATCTTCTCAGTTGATACGGCAAATAAAGAAATTGCAAGACAAGACTTGCTCCCACAAGTGCTAGAAACAAGAATTTTTGTCCTTAAAAACAAGCAATCCTATGAGACTTTCCAAGATTAATACAAAGATCCCCAATCGCTCTCAAAAATTTCCTTCAAAGCCTTTCTCTTTTTGCCCCGTACCTACTGGGAATAATTGCGTCAAATATTGATAGTCAAAGGCATGATAGAGGGCTAGAAGCTGGAATAACAAAAGATAATTGAATAAAATTACAATTGCGACTGCAATCCAAGATTGCTCAATGAAGATGAGAGCGGTCAAAGATAGGATTATGAGTCGCAGACTAAGGGCGAATAAATCTCCATTTCTAAGATAGGAGCGGAGATAAAGATTCTGCCAGATTTTTCCTGGCACTTTCTGAACTCCCTTGAGGATAAAGTCCAGATAAGCTCGACGCTTAACACTATTTGAAATTCCCCTTGACCTGGGTAAAGAGGGCAAAAGAAATCGAAGCAAGAACTGCTTACGTTTGCTTTCTTGTGCAATGACATAATCCCAGTCAAGTCCATTTTCAAGGAAAAAGTTTGCTAGACTTTTTGACGAAAAAAATCACATATTTTACTATCCCCAAGACAAGGAGATAGACTCAAAAATCGGCAAACCAAGACCCATGGCTAAGAATAAAGGCGCAAACAGGAGCAAAAAAAGAGAGTCTGTACACTGACCCAAAAGATGAAAAGAAATCAGACTTTGCTTCTGGATGTGTTCTCTCACTTCTTCTTCAGCAACTAAAAAGAAATAGTTTGTCAGGCGCTTCTAGATAGGTCGCAATACCACCCCCAAAGCAAAAGTAAAATAGATATCATCCCAATCAAAATTAGGATTGGGAAATGATTCTCAGGAAAGTGTTGGAGCAACTGGTTGTACTGGTAGGCCAAAAATCCTAACAACACCAACAAAAATAAGACAAAATGATCATTGAGCACATAACGGAGATAGCCCAAGCATTCCTTGCGAAATTCCTGCTTTCGTTTTAAAAACAAGTCCTTCATAGCTCCTCCTCTTTGGTCAGAGCCAAATAGATATCATTGAGGCTTGCTTCTGGCATATCAAAGGCTTCTCGGGAGTTGTTGGAGATTTCCTTTGGCTCTTACTTGACCTTTGTGAAGAATGACAAAAGAGTCACATATCTTTTCAGCAGAATCAAGAACGTGGGTACTCATAAGGATAGACTTTCCTTTTTTCTTTTCCGCTTCTAGAAGTTGAATCAAATCTGAAATCGCCAAAGGATCAAGACCAAGGAAAGGTTCGTCTACGATAAAGAGACTAGGATCCACGACAAAGGCACAGATAATCATAACCTTTTGCTTCATCCCTTTGGAAAAATGAACTGGAAACCAATCCAATTTTTGATCCAAACGGAACATTTTTAAAAGCGGCTCTACACGTTCAAAAGCTAGATTTTGCTCGATACCATAGGCCATAGCAACTGTCTCAATATGCTCTCTGAGAGTCAATTCTTCATACAAGCTAGGAGTTTCAGGGATATAACCAATTTTCTTGCGATAGCTCGTAGCATCCTCTCTTAGAGTCAATCCGTCAATCTTAATCTCCCCACTATATGGCGTCAAAAGACCAATAATCTCATTGATAGTCGTTGATTTCCCCGCACCATTCAAACCAATCAAACCAACTAACTGTCCGCTCTTAACTGTAAAGGACACATCTTTCAAGACAGGGACATGAACATAGCCTCCTGTCAGATTTTTAATTTCTAACATATTTTCTCCGAATCTGGTATAATGTAGCTATATTATATCAAAATTCAATACACTAGAGGTGGTTTTTATGTCAGATTGTATTTTTTGTAAGATTATCGCAGGAGAAATCCCTGCAGCCAAGGTTTATGAAGATGAGCAAGTCCTTGCCTTTCTTGATATTTCTCAAGTAACACCTGGTCATACCTTGGTCGTACCTAAAGAACACTATCGCAACCTTTTAGAAATGGATGCGACGAGCGCTAGCCAACTCTTTGCTAAGGTTCCATTGGTAGCACAAAAAGTCATGACTGCTACTAAAGCCAAGGGTATGAATATCATTGCCAACTGCGAAGAGGTAGCTGGACAAACCGTTTTCCATACCCATGTCCATCTCGTTCCTCGTTATGGTGCCGAGGATGACCTAAAAATTGACTTTGTTGCCCATGAACCTGACTTTGACAAACTTGCCCAAGTCGCTGAAACGATCAAAAACGCTTAAGGAGTTCCTATGAAACTATCAAATTTACTACTTTTTGCTGGATCAGCAGTCGGATCTTACCTCCTCGTTAAAAATCGTGAAGTTATCACCGAAGAGGTTTTAGATACAACTGATCGCGTTGAAGCAATCAAAGGTGATTTAGATGTTATCCAAAATAGCTTACAAATTATCAATCAACAAAAAGAAGTCATCAAAGAGTATCAAGAAGACCTAACCTATAAATTTAAAGTCTTAGAAAAAGACCTCCAAGCAAGACTTGCTGTGATAAAAGAACTACGAGAAACTGAAGAAAACTAAAAAAAAGAAAGCATCCAACTTTCCTCATATCCCCTTAAATCCATCTTGGATTACCAGCTCCTAACAGAAAAGGGAGGGACTAAACATGAAACAGTTTTTAAAAGTCATCTTGATTATTTCTGGTTGCTTCTGTCTTTTTGTAACCCTAGCATTTCTACTTGTGGCCAATCTTTTCAAGGCCTCATCAAGTGACATCCGAGAAGGGAAATGAAGCCTTAAAACAAATCTTTATCTCCCTTGACCTGCCTCCTGAGAAAGTTGAATCAAACGGACACTATCAATACGAGGGGGGAGGCTTAGATTTTTATGTGACTTTCTCAGATGAGGTTATCAATAGCCACCCTGTCCTAAAAGAAAGTCCAAACCTCACTAAAAACCGACTCAAAGTCTATGTCCTACAGACAGGAGATATTTCTTACTATAAAGTAGGGGATAACTTGTTCAATCATGGTTTAATACAATTTTTAGAGGAGGAAGGCGAGAAGCATTTCCGAGAAAACGGAAAGAAATCACATTCTTCTTACACAATTCTAACTTTGAATGATCCGGAAAGCATGAAAAAGGGAATCGCATTCTACGAAAAGGCGTTGACCTTGGTAGATATCCAGGATAATTCGGCGATTAAGCACATTGATACCGTAACTGTGAAACCCGGCAAAGAAGCGGAACTCAAGCAACTCATCCAGGAAATGGATAAAGCCGGCTTGCTCATTCAAAAATATCAATAGCAGATCAGTCAGAGAATCTTTTCTCCGATACTAACTACAAACAAAAAAGAGCCTATGGCTCTTTTGTTTTATTCACCCTCGAAAGGCATCTTTTATGTGGTCAAAGAAGCCTTTTTTCTTTGGATTGACTTTCAAATCACCTGCAGCTGCGAATTCTTTCAAGGCTGCTTTTTGTCGTTCGTTCAAGCCTGTTGGAGTCACGACATTAACAGTGACGTATTGGTCACCAACAGCACCACCACGAAGACTTGGAGCTCCCTTACCACGTAGACGGAATCGTTTACCGGTTTGAGTTCCCTCTGGAATCACCAATTCAACATCACCGTGAACGGTTGGAATATCGACAGTATCACCAAGAGTTGCTTGGACGATATTGAGGTTTAACTTGTAGAAAATAGTTGTTCCTTCACGCTCAAATTTATCGCTTGCTTCAACAGAAACGACTACATACAAGTCTCCATAAGGACCACCGTTAAAGCCTGCTTCCCCTTGACCAGCTAGACGAATTTGTTGACCAGTTTCGACACCTGCTGGAATTTTCACATGGACACTGTGGGCTTGTTTTTCATGACCTGTTCCATGACATGTTGTACATGGATCTTTGATTTCTTTTCCGCGACCATGACAGACATCACAGGTTACTTGGCGACGCATCATACCAAGCGGTGTTTGAGTATCGACGTTGATAACACCAGAACCGTGACAGCGTCCACAAGTAACTGGACTTGTTCCAGGCTTAGCACCTGATCCGTTACAAGTACGACAGCTTGATTCACGATTGTATTTGACTTCTTTTTCAGTACCAAAGATGGCTTCTTCAAAAGTCAAATTGACGCGATACTGGAGGTCATCACCTTGACGAGGAGCGTTTGGATTGCGAGAAGAACCGCCTCCGCCGAAAAAACTTGAGAAGATATCTTCAAAACCACCAAAACCACCTGCACCATCGAAGCCACCAAAACCGCCTGCACCACCAAAGCCACCGTTGGCTCCAGCCGCACCATATTGGTCATAAGCTGCCCGCTTTTGTTCGTCACTTAAAGTCTCATAGGCTTCTTGAACTTCCTTGTACTTTTCCTCAGCACCAGGTTCTTTGTTGATATCTGGGTGATATTTTTTAGATAATTTCCGATAGGCTTTCTTGATCTCGTCTTGAGATGCATTCTTTGAAACGCCCAAACGGTCATAAAATTCAGTATTGTTCATTTAAGATACCAAGACCGAAAAATTCGACTGAAAAATAGGAAATCTGACGCAGGAGCGATGCTCCTAGACAGATTTATCTTTTTCCGAGAATATCGGTCGAGTTCAGTTCCTTTCTTTTCATATTGAATGAGAAACTTTAGAACCCAGTTCAAATTCAGACGCTCTTTTGTTCCCTTTCTTTATCTGAATAAAACAGAGGCTGGGTTGCAACCTCTGATATTCTTCCCATATGATTCGTCCCATTTCTGAAAAACAGAGGCTGAGTTGCATACTCTGGTTTTCTTATGATACTAGTAAAACTGATTAGAGTTTTGCTAGAACTCGGAAAACAGATGAGTCGATTGACTTTCGAGATAGCATCCATGCACAAGGCGATAGCTTCCTATTTTTCTTTTCGTTTTCTTAACGCCTCAACATCTTTACTTTTTCAGTAAACTCTCCGTCTACGACGTCATCGCCTGCGTTTCCTGTTGCTTGTGCGCCTTCTGCTCCTGCTTGAGCTTGTTGCGCTGCTGCGGCTTGTTCGTAGAGTTTAACAGCAAGTCCTTGAGCTTTTTCGTTCAATGCTTCAAGTTTTGCTTTCATTTCGTCCAAGTTGTTGTCTTCTTGAGCTTTCTTAAGATCATCAAGGGCAGCTTGTGCAGCATCACGTTCTGCATCGAAGCCTTTACCTTCAGTTTCTTTGATTGTCTTTTCAGTCGCAAAGATAGCTTGGTCTACTTCGTTACGAAGGTCAACTTCTTCTTTACGTTTCTTATCTGCTTCAGCGTTTGCTTCTGCATCTTTCATCATGCGGTCGATTTCTTCGTCCGTCAAACCTGAGTTAGATTGGATAACGATTGTTTGTTCTTTTTGAGTTCCAAGATCTTTGGCTTTAACAGATACGATACCGTTCTTATCGATGTCAAATGTTACTTCGATTTGTGGGATACCACGAGGTGCAGCTGGGATATCAGTCAATTGGAAACGTCCAAGAGTCTTGTTATCTGCTGCCATTGGGCGTTCACCCTTGAAGAACGTGGATATCAACGGCTGGTTGGTTGTCTGCTGCAGTTGAGAAGACTTGTGATTTAGAAGTTGGAATAGTTGTGTTGCGGTCAATGAGTTTTGTAAAGACTCCACCCATTGTTTCGATACCAAGTGACAATGGTGTTACGTCAAGAAGGACAACGTCTTTGACATCACCAGTGATCACACCACCTTGGATGGCAGCACCCATAGCAACTACTTCGTCAGGATTCACTGATTTGTTTGGTTCTTTACCAGTTTCAGCTTTAACAGCTTCAACAACGGCAGGGATACGAGTTGAACCACCGACAAGGATGACTTCGTCGATTTCTGACAAGCTCAAACCTGCATCTGAAAGGGCTTGACGAACTGGAGCTTTTTGTACGTTCTACAAGGTCACGAGTCAAATCGTCGAAATTTAGCACGAGTCAAAGTCATTTCCAAGTGAAGAGGTCCAGCCTCACCAGCAGTGATAAATGGCAAGCTGATTTGAGTTGAAGTCACACCAGAAAGGTCTTTCTTAGCTTTTTCTGCTGCATCTTTCAAACGTTGAAGAGCCATCTTGTCGTTTGACAAGTCGATACCATTTTCTTTCTTGAATTCTGCTACCAAGTGGTCGATGATTTTTTGGTCAAAGTCGTCACCACCGAGTTTGTTATCCCCTGCAGTTGCCAATACATCGAAGACACCATCACCCAATTCAAGGATAGATACGTCGAATGTACCACCACCAAGGTCGAATACCAAGATTTTTTCTTCTTTGTCAGTCTTGTCCAAACCGTATGCAAGAGCTGCTGCAGTTGGTTCGTTGACGATACGTTCTACTTCAAGACCAGCGATTTTACCAGCGTCTTTAGTTGCTTGACGTTGAGCATCGTTAAAGTAAGCTGGAACTGTGATAACAGCCTTGGTTACTTTTTCACCAAGGTATTCTTCAGCGTAACCTTTCAAGTATTGAAGGATCATAGCTGAGATTTCTTGTGGAGTGTATTCTTTACCGTTAGCAGAAACTTTTTCAGAAGTACCCATCTTAGATTTGATAGAGATAACTGTATCTGGGTTTGTGACTGCTTGACGTTTTGCAGCGTCACCAACGATGATTTCACCATTTTTGAATGATACTACAGATGGAGTTGTGCGGTTACCTTCTGGGTTTGCGATGATTTTTGATTCAGTTCCTTCAAGAACTGCAACTGCTGAGTTTGTTGTACCTAAGTCAATACCGATAATTTTAGACATGTGTTTTTCTCCTTAAATTTTATATTCTATTTTTCTTTTTGATACTCTTCTTAGGTGGCGGCACCGTCAGAGCTTAACTTCGTTAATCTCTTTGACTAAACTTTGAGCCTAAGGTCTCAAAGTTTGCGCAAATAGCGCCACGGCGAAGAGTATCGCCTATGGTTCGCTTCGCTCACTGTTGCAAAGCTGAACCATTTTTTATCTTTCTTTCATAGTTTAGTGTCATTTCGGACAAGGTTTTTAAGTTATTTAGCCTAGTTATAAACCACTACCATAGCCGGTCTTAGGATGCGGTCATGGAGTTTGTAGCCTTTTTGGAAAACTTGTGCGATGGTGTCTGCTGGATGCTCATCATCAGCTGGAACTGTTTGAATAGCCATATGGTAGTTATGGTCAAATTCTCCATCCGCTGCGATTTCTTCAATTCCTTCTTCTTTTCAGAGCATGAATCAAAGCTTTCTTGGACCATTTCCAAGCCTTTTTTGACATCATCTGTCAAACCTTCAACAGCAAGGGCGCGTTCAAGGTTATCAAGTGATGGTAAGATTGCTTTTGCCAAATCTTGGCTACGATAGCGTTGCAAGAGTTGACGCTCTTCATTGGCACGACGCTGAATGTTTTGCATTTCTGCATGGGCACGAAGATATTTGTTTTCAAACTCCTCGGCACGTTCATTAGCCAAGTCCAATTCCGACTTCTCAGGAGTTGTTTCTTCTACTGGTTTCAACAACTTCCTCTTCTTTTACTTCTTCATTTTTTATATCTTGGGCCATTTTCGCCTCCTTTAATGATTTCAATCTTAATTCACTTCATAGTGATTGCTACTGAGATAGCGGTAAAAATCCGTCAACTTCATAGTCAAAACTCGATTGACAACATTGAGTTGATTGACCAATTGTTGATAATCCAGATTGACTGGACCTATAATCGCAAGAATTCCAAACCCACGATAGGGAATCAGGAACTTACTGCTAATCACTGCTAAGTCAGCAAGACAAGATTCTTGGCTATCCGCAACTCGGACACTTTGCATCTGGTCGCCAATCAGATTCTCTCGAATTTCCAAAGCTACCTTTTGTGGCTGATCAAAAATTGATAGGCCGCTAAATTAGCGAAATTCAAAAGATTGACTTTGCCAGAAACCACGATATTTTCATTGAACATTTCTTTGAAGATATGCTCAATAAGATCCATAACATTATCCGTTGTTGTGAAGTAACGTTGGATAATTTGCGGAATCTCTGTCCGAATCTTGTAGTGAATATCCAAAACAGTCTGATCCAGGAAACGTTCTTGAATCATGGTCTTGAGGCGATTTAAATCCTCCTGCAAGAAATTTCTCGGAATCAAAAACTGACTGGTAACTGTTCTAGACTCATCAAGCGTAAAAACAGCAAGAGCTGTATGTTGCCCGAGGACAACAATATCAAAAGCTGTTAGCTTCTGCCTACTCGGTTCTACATCCAGCGCTACAACCGTACAACCACTCAAGTCTGACAAGATTTTCGTTGCCTCTTGAAGAATATCCTCAAGCTTGAAGAATTCTTGATCAAAGGCTTTTACAATCTCATAAACTTGATTTTCAGCTAAACGGTCAAAGGATAGGGAGTGTTTGACATAGTATTGAAATCCAGCCACACTCGGCATCCGACCACTGGAAGTATGAGCCTTTTCAAGCAAACCTTGCTTTTCTAGAGCTGCCATATCATTTCGAATGGTAGCACTACTTGAGTTGATAGACTCTTGCAAGGCTTTGGATCCAACAGGTTCGTGCGTTTTGGTAAAGATGTCAATAATCAGATTTAAAATATTCTGCTGACGTTCCGTAACCATCTCGTCACTCCTCTCTGATAGATCTTTTTAGCACTCGTAACCTCCAAGTGCTAACTTATGATTCTATTATACACCCTTAGAAAAGAATGTCAAGACAAAAACTCAAAAAATTAGCACTCTTTTACCAAGAGTGCTAAAAATCAGTCTGAGGACCTAGAAAATCATCTTACATTCTCAAGATATTTCTTTTTAAGTCTATAAAAACTATAAATTAGATAAGAAATCATGAGGGCATAAAGGGCAAAAATAAGGAAGAAAGATTGAGAGAGACTTTCGCGAAACAAGCTCATACAAATAACTAGACCGCCAGAGATAGAAACTGTAGATGTACGAAGTCTAGATTTCACATCAGCCCATTGAAGACGATTGTCCATGAAAGATTGATCATTTAAATCTACATCACAAGTTGCTTTTCGAAAAACAGTATAAGAACAATTTTCCACAAATTCCCATCCTCTATCCTTAATACTTTGTAAATCTACCTCATTTTTTCTAAGGTAGCTAGTATTCCACACACGGTAAATTACATCATCTGGTCGGCATGGTTCAAAATAGAAAAAGCCAAAACGATTCGATTTAAATTTCCAACCTTTTAAATGCATCTCATGCAAATAATCTTCTACCTTATCCAAATCAAAATATGGTAAACATTCGAAATTGTACTTTGCTATTCATTGTCTAACCTCCAAAATGGTTTTATTTATCAGATAAATCTTTCCACTTTTGAAACAATCTCCAAAAAACATATGAAATCTGAATCGTGAAAACTATCAATAAAGTACAGTCTATGATAACAATCAAAAACATTCCCCAACTGAAATAACCTCTTCCACTGAGTAACTTTGAGAAAACCGGTAGTAGCGCTGAAAAGAGAAGCAAAATAGGAAGCATCCGCATTGTTAAAATCTTCTTGACCATTGCTAACTTCCCGGCCGCGTCATTATAAATTTCAAACTCGGCATCCGACTCAACTCCAGAATAAAGCTTTCTAAAAGTAGGAAAAAAACCATTAAAGTCTGTAATATGCTCCCAGCCCACAATCTTTAAATAGTTGTAAATAGGAAGCTCTCTCTGACTTTTTCATAGGATAAAAGTCCAACTGATAAACCATCTGCTCTGGTTGGCACTTTTCAAAAGTATACTTAACCGCAACTACTAAGTTAGAATAATTTACTTCCTTAAGTTTCCAGCCCTGAGCATGCATTTCTCCCAGATAGAGAGCCTCTCTATCATAATCCGCAATGGTAGCAATTCTATAAACAACTTTCTTTTCCATCAAAGCTCCTCCCGACTATTTCTGTAGAGCCGTTCAATACGTTTCAACTCAATCTCTACAACTTTTCGACCCAAGTCTGTTATCTGATAGATTTTACGTTTTTCCTCTTCTCGGACAAAGGAGACCAAACCATCCTTTTCCATCTTTGACAGGGTTCCATACATAGTTCCAGGACTAATTGATACTTGTGAATCTGTCATCTCTTTGACCTTTTGTGTAATACCATAACCATGGTTCTCCTTTTGCAGACAGAATAGAATATAAAAACCCGTTTCAGTCATGGGAAGGTAAACCCGCCTAACCTTATCTGTTAATTCCATTTAATCAGACCTCCTATTTAGTTCGATATATCGCACTTCGTTATATAAAATATATCACAGCTCGATATAATTTGCAAGAAAAAAAGATCGTCCTCACGGACAATCTTTCTGATTTATCATTAGTATAGATCTAGGTAGTTATCAATTTCCCATTGTGAAACGAAGGTTGCATAGCTTGCCCACTCAATTCGTTTGGCTTCAAGGAAGCTAGTGTAGATGTGTTCACCTAGAGCTGCTTTAACCACTTCGTCTTCTGTCATAGCCTTCAAAGCGTTGTGAAGAGTTGACGGAAGGTCTGTGATACCAGCCTCTTTACGCTCTTCTGCAGTCATGATATAGATGTTTTCTTCGATTGGCGCTGGTGCTTCGATTTTGTTTTCAATACCGTGCAAACCAACTTCCAAAAGAACAGCCATTGCGATATATGGGATTTGCCATTGGGTCTACTGAGCGCAATTCCAAACGTGTTCCCATTCCACGAGTAGCAGGAACGCGGACAAGTGGAGAACGGTTACGACCAGCCCAAGCGATGTAAACAGGTGCTTCGTAGCCCTGGAACCAAACGTTTGTATGAGTTAACTGTCGGGTTCATGATAGCTGTGTAGTTGTAGGCGTGCTTGATCAAACCACCAAGGAAATGATAGGCTGTTTCTGACAATTGCATTCCTTTTGGATCATTTGGATCAAAGAAAGCGTTGTTCCCTTCATCATCAAACAAGGACATATTGCAGTGCATTCCTGAACCAGCGATACCAAATTTAGGTTTAGCCATAAAGGTTGCATACAAACCATGTTTACGCGCAATTGTCTTTACAACAAGTTTAAAGATTTGAATCTTGTCACAAGCACGAAGAACTTCATCATACTTAAAGTCAATCTCATGTTGACCTACGGCAACTTCGTGGTGACTGGCTTCTACTTCAAATCCCATTTTAGTCAAGACATTTACAATCTCACGACGGGTATTATCGGCAAGGTCTGTAGGCGCCAAATCAAAGTAACCACCCTTGTCATTCACCTCAAGAGTTGGGTCTCCATTTTCATCAAGCTTGAATAGGAAGAATTCTGGTTCCGGACCAAGGTTGAAAGATTTGAATCCAACTTTCTCCATGTGATGAAGAGCTCGTTTAAGGTTGCTTCGAGGATCTCCAGCAAATGGCTCTCCTTCTGTTGTATAGACATCACAGATCAATCCTGCGACACTACCGTTCTCATCTCCCCAAGGGAAGACAGTCCATGTGTCTAGGTCAGGGTACAAGTACATATCTGATTCATTGATACGAACAAACCCTTCAATAGAAGATCCATCAAACATAGCCTTGTTTGACAAGACCTTGTCTAGTTGTTCATCTGTAGCAGGAATTTCGACGTTTTTCATTGTTCCCAAAATATCTGAAAACATGAGACGGATAAAGGTTACATTTTTTTCCTTAACTTCACGACGAATATCTGCAGCTGTGATTGGCATGGTTTTTCTCCTTATATATGACGACTTGCGGTTGCCTAACCGCGACCAAAAGGTGATTGTTGAGAAGCAAAGCGACTTTGTTGAAGAACTTCATTCCGAAGGGCACGACGAACCTCAGTTTGACTAACTGGTTTCTTGGCTTTCGCCTCACGTTCGGCATATTTTTTCTTGATAGCAGCAATGTTCAGACCTTCAGAGATATAATCCTTAATCTCAAGCAACCGATCCATGTCATTTAAAGAATACATCCGGCGATTACCTTCGTTTCGATCAGGTTTTATCAACTCCTGATCTTCATAATAACGAATTTGACGCGCCGAAAGATCGGTCAGCTTCATAACACTACCAATGGGGAAAACTGCCATATTGCGACGAAATTCTTTTTCCTTCATGTGCACTTCCTCTTCTTTCTGTCTATTATAGTCTAAAAAAAATCAATCGTCAATTGTTAATGTCATATCTTGTGACATTATTTTATTTTTTCTGTATGAGACTCCGCAAGCGATCAATATCATAATTTACTAGAATTGCTACAAAAACACCCATAAAAGTCTCAAAAACTCGAGCAAACACGTACAAAACAGTCTCTCCGCTCGGAATTGATAGGGTAATAATCAGCATAGCTGCAACTCCCCCAATGACCCCTGACTTATTGTTCATGGCAACATTTGTCATGATGGTTAACATGGTACATATCGGAACCACAAGGAGAGTTACCCAAAAGGCTCCATGAAAAAAGTTGTTCAAGAGAAAGAAAATCAGCGCATAAAAACCACCGATACTATTCCCTAAAATACGTGATGTCCCAAAGTGGACACTCTTATCAAAGTCTTCTCTCAAACTAAAAACGGCTGTAAGAGCTCCAATCTGAAGTCCCTTCCATCCAAAAAAACCAAAAATCATGAGGACCAAAAAAACAGCGATTCCTGTTTTAAAGGTGCGCATCCCTAACTTAAACTTGCTTTTATCAAATCTATACTTTTTTAAAATAACTCATCATTTCATCTTTCTTTTTTTCCATTTTATCATAATTTTACTTTTTTGAGAAAAGGATTCCTCAATTGAAGAAAATAGGAACTAAAAAGAGAAGGGTATAAATCCTTCTCTTTTATATTCCAATATTCTATTTTAGAATAAATACATGAAAAGCCAAGGTTACGAGACTAGCAAGCAAGCCCACTCCCCAGAAGAAGAAATCGACCTTCCACTCACTCCAGGCTTGACCTTTACCTGAAAATCCACCCAACTCAAAATGGTGATGAACTGGTGTCATCCGGAAGATACGTTTTCCGCCAGTCAACTTAAAGTAGGTAACTTGCATCATGACAGATGTTGTTTCAAAAACATACACTATACCAATCAGGAGTAGCGTCCATTCTTGGTGCAGTGCCATAGAAATAGCGGCCAACATCCCTCCAAGAGCAAGACTTCCGACATCTCCCATAAAAACTTTAGCAGGCTTATGGTTAAAGACAAAGAAACCAAGAAGACCACCAATCATGGCAAGAATCACTAGGAGAATATCCAATTGGTTTGTACATAAGCAATGACTCCATAGGCAGATAGGCTAATCACTACTGAGATACTTGCCAAGCCATCAATTCCGTCAGTCAAGTTAACAGCATTTGAAAAACCAACTAACCAGAAGAGAGCAAAGAAAATGTAAAGAACGCCTAAGTGCAATGGATAACCAAATACATTTAAGACATCCCCTCCTCTTTCATAAAAGAGATAGAAGATAACTCCTCCTACTAATTGAAGCAAGAGCTTTTGTTTAGGATTGAGCCCTTCATTGATTTTACGAAAAACCTTGAGGAAATCATCTAAGAAGCCAACCAAACCATACAAAACGAGAATAAAGAGGATCATTCCAACATTGTTGGTTAGTTGATTAGTCAAAAGTGCAAGAACTAAACTAACTAAAACGCTTGTTACGAGGAAGACAATTCCTCCCATTGTCGGCGTCCCAGCTTTTGCCTGGTGTTGTTTAACATCCTCATGCATCTGTTGACCAGTAATCTGTGCTTTACGGTAAAAACGGATAAAAGCTGGAATTCCTACCACTGTAAGAACAAAAGTAAGGATTCCAGGAAAGATAGAAACTAGCATTCTAATCTCCTAAAGTTATTTTTATTTTCTGTATATTTTTTAAAGCTGTATTGGTACGAACACTTTGTTTTTTTACAGTTTCTCCTGTACCTTCAAATTCAACTTCGATATCCAGCCATTTTGCAAAAGGTTTCAACATTCTTCTTAGACCAACCATACAAATCAGGCATCTCTTCTACCTTGTCAGAAAGGAGTAAGATCTGCTCATTAGCATCTAGATTGGTTCCTTCTGCCGCTGAACTTTCTTTGATTTTCGTTCCTGAACCGATAACGATTGGTTGAACAAGATTGCGTCTCAGTTCCTCTGCCATATCTCCCAGGGACTATAGTCCTTGGTCGCTGGCATTGCATAACTAGTTGTTGTTGTAACCTGATCCAGACTTTTTTTAGCTGTAGATTGAAGATTGAGAGATTCTTTCATCGCAGAAGCTCGCTCCAAGAATAGGGATGGCAAACTCTCCAAACTGAAAGCGTCAGAATAATGTTCTGGCTGTTGAACTGTTACGTAAAGAATGAAAATCAGGATTTTTCAGAAGGATGCATAGTTACTACAGAGAAAAGATATAGTTTGGTTTTCCCCAACTAAAGTATCCTCCGTTTTGCTCATCTGCAATCTGAGCTGTTCCAGATTTGACAGAAACATTCTGACCAGGAACAGTAATTACTGGCTTACCTGATCACTATGATTGTACATGGTACCCATAAATAGGGATCTGTACCAACCATAAATCATGTGTTTCCTCGAGTCAAACTAGCCGCTTCTTTAGAAACAGGATTTCCCACGACTTCTTTTTGTGATTTACGAACCGTCTGATCATTTGGATCATAGAGGGCACTAATAAACTTTCGGTTCTAACATAACCCCATCATTAGCTATCGCTGTAAAAGGCACGAAGCATCTGAGTTTGTGTAACAGAAATCCCTTGACCAAAAGGAACTCATGGCAATATTAACGATATTGTCTGCAGGCAGTTGTCCCAGCATACTCATCACTCATACCAAAACGAGTCGGCACTCCAAATTTGAAACGATTGAGGTAATCTAGCCAAGTAGTATCCCCCATCTTTTGTTGGAGCAAGGTCATACCGACATTACTAGAGTGAGCAAAAACCTTGCGAGATAGGTCATCATTCTCCCGCTGATCAAACCATCATTAACATCCCAGTCTCTGATAGTCGCATCAGCAATCTTTAATTCACTGCTATTGAAATATTCTCCCCCAGGGAAGGTGTTGTTGTCAATCGCTGCCGCCAAGGTCATTACCTTCATGGTCGAACCTGGCTCATAGTTACTTTGGTAAAGGATATCACGCCAGACAAAAGTCCTCTGTAATCCCTTCTTTTGGTATCAGCATCAAATGTCGGTCTTTGAGTTGTGGCAAGAATTTCTCCGGTCTTGGCACTAACCAAGGTCGCATTCATATACTTGCCTTTTTTAGTTTTCCTTGGAAGGCATCCATTTGACTTTCCATAAAGGACTGCAAAGGACTAGATAGGGTCGTATAGACGTCTTTCCCGTTTACGGTCTGTTGGGTGACTTGTTCTGTACCAGGAACAATATTACCTAGACGGTCTTTTTCGTATGTAATAATACCATCTGTCCCTGCCAATAAAGCTATTTCAAGGAACTCTCGACACCAGACGTCCCAATGAGACTCTTTTCGAGCCATCTTCATTTTCATGTAACTGTGCTAGACCGATGAAAAGGATGAAGCAAATTTCCCATTAGGATAACTTCGATTTGGGACTAGTCGTAAAAATCAATCCCTCAACCTTAGCAGATTCTAAGTCCTGTTTAATGGACATCATATTAGCATAGGTAATCCCATTCCCTTTAGCACCAAAAGAAACCTGTTTGAGATTTGGTTGAGAGAGTTGGTCTTTGACGTAAGTCTCCTCCATATCTAAGTATTTATGAAAAATTTCTGCAACCTTTGTTGTACTGAGATTCTTCTACATAGAGAATATCCCATTTGCAGACTTTATATTCCTTTATCTATAATCGCATAAACATTGTAGGATGTTGCATCTTCTGCGATAGGGAGTTCCATTACGATCATAAATGGTTCCTCTTTTAGCAGGAACAGTCAGAGTCGTTTGATGAACTTTATTTGCTTCTTTAACCAGATTGACCCCAAATTTTGTGCCTGTACCAATAATCACCGCAAAATTAACCAAAAAAACAGCAAATAGAAAGACAGCCAATAGGCTCAAATTCTTTCCTACTAATCTGCGGTTTTCCATTGGAGATTTACGATTTTTAATGGCAAAGCGTATGATTCTTTCTTTCCAGGTTTTCATATACTACTCCGCCGATCGAATATTTTCATTATTCAATTGCAAGTCTTGTGAATTTGCAATTCCGGTCAAACGTTCTGATCGGATCAATTCATTAACTTCTTGTTTAGCATCATCCAGCTCTGTCTTTTTTTCCTCAATTTGTGCATTGACTCTTGTCAAATCACTCTGGACCTGAAAAAGTTTTGTCTGCATATAGACTACACTGATTGCTAAGACAAGGGCTGTGATGGCAATTGAAAAGGTAAAAGGCCTTTTCAACACGTGAAAATTTTTTTATACGAGCTTGTAGCAATTGGCTCGTTGTTCCTCTGTTTTCTGCCATTATTTCCTCTTACTTGTGAATTTTTCTTGCCACTCGAAGCTTGGCTGAGTGGGAACGATTATTGGCTTCCAATTCTTCCTTGCTTGGTAAAATCGGTTTCCGAGATACCAATTCCATTTTGGGCTTGAGATCGTCTGGGATGAAAGGCAAGCCTTTAGGAACTTCAACTGTGGAAGCTTCCTTAAATAACTGTTTGGTCAAGCGGTCCTCCAGCGAATGGAAGGTAATCACTGATATTCTGCCGTCTAGAGCCAGCATATCCATAGCCTGCTGGATTGATTCATCTGCAGCACCCAGTTCATCATTGACCTCTATACGGATAGCTTGGAAAATTTGTTTGGCTGGGTGGCCTTTTTTCTTGAGCTCCTTTGCCGGTTTGGCAGATTTAATAATCTCTGCCAATTCCGTCGTGGTCTCAATCGGTTTCTGTTCACGCGCCTGTTCAATTTTTCGAGCAATCTGTTTGGAAAACTTGTCCTCTCCATATTTGAAAAAGATTCTTACCAAATCATGGTAGTCGTAGTGATTAACGACTTCATAAGCGGTCAAACTAGCTTCCTGATTCATGCGCATATCCAGCGGTGCATCCTTCTTATAGGAAAAACCACGTTCACGCTGATCCAACTGCGGGCTTGACACACCTAAATCATAACAAATTCCATCAATTTCAGTCACACCTAAGTCATGTAAGAGGTCCTTCAAATGACGGAAATTATCCTTGATGAAGGTGACCATTCCCTTTTCGATATAGGGCGCCAAACGTTTTTGCGCATTATCAATGGCATTCTGGTCTTGGTCAAAGGCATAGAGATGCCCTTTCTCGCTTAACTTACTTAATAAATACTCGCTGTGTCCTGCTCCTCCCAAGGTCGCATCAACGTAAATACCATCAGGTTTTACATCTAGCATATCAATGGTCTCATGGAGCATGACCGTTACATGATGAAATTCTTTTGTCATATCTTATCTATTTTACCACAAATCCGACTAGCTTGCACCCACTAAAGCCAAAACATTCCATTGCTACTTTATTCCTTGTATTCAAGAGGTTTCTCAGCTACTTGAGCTAGTGCTGAGTCTACTTCTAGATTTAAGTGTTGATGAACTGCCTCTGCTACTGCTCTTGGTATACCAACTGCAACAATCTCGTCCACGCTAGCTTCCTTGATTTTTGTCAGAGATTTGAAATATTTCATCAAATTCTGCTTGCGTTTTGGGGCCTAAGCCTTCAATTCCATCCAATTGAGAGGAGAAGGAATTTTTAGAACGGAGTTGACGGTGGAAGGTAATGGCAAAACGGTGAACTTCATCCTGAATGCGTTGCAAGAGGAAAAATTCCTGAGAATTGCGAGACAACTCTACCACCTCAAGCGGATCTCCAAAAAGCAATTCATGGGTTTGGTGCTTGTCATTCTTTTGAAGTCCTGCGATCGGAATATCTAAGCCCTAACTCTTCTTGAATAACCTGCTTAGCAATATTAACCTGTCCCTGACCACCATCGATGACGATTAGATCTGGCGGTGTCAAACCGTCACGCTGGACCCGTCCATAACGTCTACGAATAACCTCTCGCATACTTGCATAGTCATCTGGTCCGACCACAGTCTTGATTTTATACTTGCGGTAATCCTTCTTGCTCGGTTTTCCGTTAACAAAAACAACCATAGCAGAGACTGGACTAGTCCCCATAATATTAGAGTTATCAAAAGACTCGATACGGACTGGGGTTGGAATTTGTAGAAGTCGCCCAAGATTTTCAATAGCCCCTTGAGTCTTTTCAACTGATTTCTCTAATAGATTAAACTTCTGCTCTAAACTAACACGAGCGTTTTTGATAGCCAGATTAACCAGTTGCTTCTTCTCCCCTCGTTGGGGCTTGAGAACCTTTGTATCCACCAAAGCCTTGATAGCTTCTTCGTCAATATCCTGAGGAATCAGAATCTCATTGGGAACCAAGTGAGATTTTTCTTGATAAAACTGCCCCACATAGGTCAGAGAAATCCTCGTCTGGATCGTTGTAGTAAGGGAAAGAGATTGACATCGCGTTCAATCAGCTTTACCTTGACGGACAAAGAAAACCTGAACGCACATCCAACCCTTATCCACGTAGTAACCAAAGACATCTCGGTTCTGCAAATCCTTAGCCATGACTCGTTGCTTAGTCCGAAGGGTGCCAATGGCCTGAATCAAATCACGGTATTCCGCTGCACGTTCAAATTCCATACTTTGGGCTGCCAAAGCCATCTTACTCTTGAGTTCATCGATGATTTTGTCGTCTTGTCCCTTAAGAAAATCAGAGACTTCTTGCGCCATAGCTTTAAAATAGGCTTCATCCTTTCGACAAACCGTATGAGCCATACACTGGCCGATATGGTAATAAAAACAAACCTTTGATGGTGGATTGGTACACTTGCGAAAAGGGAAAATCCGATCCAATAGCCGTTTAATTTCATTGGCCGCACCAACGTCTGGATAAGGACCAAAGTATAATCCCCCATTCTTCTTGACCTGACGGGTGATAATCAAGCGAGGATAGCGCTCATTGGTGATTTTGATAAAAGGATAAGACTTGTCATCCTTGAGCATAATATTGTACTTAGGCTTGTTTTCCTTGATGAGATTAATCTCTAAAAGAAGGGCCTCAATATTAGACTCCGTAACAATAAACTCAAAATCCACAATCTCAGACACCAGGGCTTCTGTCTTGGTATCATGGCTCCCACGGAAGTAGGACCGCACCCGATTGCGCAGATTTTTAGCCTTTCCTACATAAATGATAGTACCGTTTTTATCTTTGTGAATGTAACAACCAGGGCTAGTCGGCAAGAGCTCCAGTTTTGATTTGATCAAGTTATTCATAATTCCATTATAGCAAAAAGCCCCCTGTATTGCTTAAATCAGAGAGCTCCAGTTTCCTTAGAAAATCACTTATTCTCCAGACTCATATAGTTCTTGAACTTCTTTTACATCTTGAGCTTGGATTCCATAATAGGAGCCTGCTGGTTGCATAACCGAAACTTCATTGGTGTGTTCCAAACCAATGGCATGTCCTAGCTCATGCTCTGCTGTATGCATGATACGATCATAGCTATAGCCATAGTTTGGATTGGATAAATAATAATGATTCAAGCGAATGGTTACAGAAGTGAATTGTTTTGTTAGGAGATTTGTCTGACTCTCCGCTTCACCTGCTACAGCTGTCGAACCATCATTCATTTCGGTAGCGAAAATATTGGCCTGATCCGGTTCGGTTACAAGCTCAAAGTTAAAAGCCCCTGTCTGGTTCCAGTTAGCAATAGCTTCAAGGTAGGCCTTTTGGAAAGTCGCATCCATTTGAGGATCAATATAGATCGTTGCTTGCGCCTTTGGCCATTTTGCTCCTGAATCTTGATGATGATCTGTCTGAGATAAGCCTTGCAATTTACCAGTTTCTTGCCATTGTTGCCAACCTGCTTGGCCGACTTGAACCACTTTTCTAACTTGATTTAAAGTAGCAGGTAAATCACCTGTCACATACCAGAGAATCCCAAAAGTGATGAGAATTAAGAGGATAAGTGTCCATACAAGGCGCCAAAAAATGCGCAAAATCCCTAGTAAAAATCGACATAACACACGAATAATCCAGCCCATGATTGCCCACCTTTCTAAAATAATAAGAACCCATCTTTAAGCCATGGATTCCCATTCTAAAGATAGATTCTCTATTTTACTGAAGAAAACTGAAAGAAAGCTAAAATTAAGACAAGCGTTCTTCCAAAACAAATTCGATTGGCAAAGTAGCTAAAAAGCGTTCCAAGTGCTTTTCCCAATAATACCACTCATGGGTTCCTGCACTATGGCTATAGGTCACATCGAAACCAAGTTTCTTGAGATTCTTCACTGCTAGATTATTGGCAGAATAGAGATAATCTTGTTCTCCACACCAAACCCAGAGCTTGGTTTTCTTATCAGACTTTTTAGCGAGTGTTTCAAGTGAGTAAGGACTATTCACCCAATCATTAACTTTGCCAAAAACACCTCTCCAGTAGGCACGCGTCCCTAAATCTTGACTCTCAGGAGAAAACTCCTCGAAACTAAGTGCCCCAGAAAAGCTAGCGGCATGCGAGAAACGGTCAGTTGACAGTGCCAATTTGAAGGAACCGTAGCCTCCCATTGATAAACCAGCAATGAAGGTTTTTTCTCGCTTACTTGTCATATTAGGGAAGAAGCGTTTGAGCACCTTAGGCAATTCTTCTGCTAGAGCTGTATAGTAGTTATAGCCATACTGAGTATCTGTATACCAGCCATTGCTTGTATTTGGGCATGACAACAATCAGATTGGTCCCTCGTAGCAAGCGTTCTACATTGGTCCGCTTGAGCCAACTGTTGTGGTTTCCAGACATCCCGTGAAGTAGGTAGAGAACGGGGATATCTGTAGAGTCTGGTTCTGTCACCCGAGATGCATCAGGGTAGAGAACATTTACACCCCACTCCATATCTAAAAACTTCTGAGTAATACTCAATCTTCATTACTGCCATAACTTGCTCCTTATTCGTTTGAGATAAGAAAAAAAGCCGAAACTCGACTTTCTCTCTGCTATTTAATCCTTATTTTTGCTTCCATGACTACTGGGTAGGATGGCTGGACGACGCTTGGTTTTGGTCAAAAAGGAATTTAGCCAAATTGTCACGAACCTTACCCTTTAAGATCAGCCCAGTCAAAATCCTCTCCTTGGAGATAGTCTTCAACGGTTTGGTTCACCAACTCTGTACTTTCGCGCAGAATATCGCGACTCTTCTTGAGATAGACAAATCCACGCGTATGTACTCGAGCTTTAGCAATGATTTTCTTCTCGCGACGGTTAACAGTGATAGCTACGATAAAGATACCATCTTCTGACAAGACCTTGCGGTCACGAAGAACAACATTACCAACATCCCCAATGGCATTTCCGTCAATCAAGACATCGCCTGCAGCAACTGCACCAGACGGAACAAAATCCCCATGTTCATAAGACATGGTTGTACCCTTTTTCGGGATAAAAATGCGTTCTGGCAATAACCCCACAGCCATAGCAGCCTTGGCATGAGCATCCAACTCACGGTATTCTCCCTGGATTGGGAAGAGATACTGGGGTTGCAAGAGATTGATCATCAATTGAAGATCACGCGCATTCCCATGCCCTGATACACGCAAGTTTTGAGTAATCGGTTTAACGACACCACCTGCTTGGTAGACCATGTTTTCTACACGTGCCATCACAGCTTCTTTAGCGATTGATGGCGTTGTAACGATATAAACCAAGTCTCCATCCTTGATTTCAACATAGCGGTGACGACCGATTGACATTTTACGGAGTCCATTAATCGGTTCACCCATACGACCGGTTTCAAGGATAATTAACTCGTGGTCTTCAAAACGAGACATATCTTTAGGTTTAATCAAGAGACTTTCGTTAGCCAATGACAATTTTTTCAAGCGAATAGCTGTACGAACGATATTTTCAATATCAAATCCAGTCAAAACAACGCGACGTCCTGTCTCTGCAGCAGCATCAAAGACTTGCTGAATGCGAGAAAGGTTACTTGCAACGGCAGCTACGATGATACGTCCATCCCAGTCAGAAATGGTTTGCGTAATTTCATCACCAACTTCACTTTCGCTGGCTACTTGAATATTACTGTCTGCGTTTGCTGAGTCGCTTAGAAGAGCTAAAACTCCTTCGCGACCAATTTCTGCTAAACGACCAAAGTCAGTCGCATATGATTCGCTAGCCGTTTGGTCAAATTTGAAGTCCCCTGTATAAACGATACTTCCTTCAGATGTTTTCAAAACGACACCCAGACTCTCTGGGATAGAGTGAGTTGTGCGGAAGAAGGAAACCTCCGTACCGCCAAAGTCGATTTCTGTATTTTCATCAATAACATGGAAGTCATCGAATTTTTTAGCACTATCATTTCCTTTAACAAAAAGCTTAGCAAGCTCAATTGTCAACTCTGAACCAAAAACAGGAACTTTCACTTCTGACAAAAGATAAGGAAGAGCTCCAATCGCATCCGCATGTCCGTGCGTTAAAAAGACACCTGCAATACGGTCGCTATTTTCAAACAGATATTCCATATTTGGAATAACGACATCGACACCCAACTGCTCATTTTCAGGATATTTTAAACCTGCATCTAAAACAAAGATTGAGTCGTTAATTTCTGCGATGTACATGTTTTTTCCATTTTCACGAACACCGCCCAAAGTTGTTAATTTAATATTGGTCATTTTTCCTCCGAAGTATTACTATAACGTGTTTGTAGAGTCTTCACAACTCTCTTTTTGTAAAAGTCCAATTTACTTTTATCCGAATCTTTTCCTCTCATTATACCATTTTTTTACTAATTTTCAAAATGAAGATAGGATTTCAACTAGAGAACATTCACCACTGATAACCGAATCGCTTTGCTTTGTTTTCTCTTTGCGAAATCGCTGTCCGCCAAAGGACCTAGGACCTTACTTCACAAGTAGCTACTCGACAAAAAAATCGTAATAAGGAGCTTACTCATAAATAAAAAAAGATTTAGAAATTCTAAATCTTTTTAATCATCTTTTAGTTTGGATAAATGTATCTTACAGTACCTTTTGAAATGCATGTTGGATTAAAACCATCCACGATAGTTTCCGATTTGGTTGAGTTCCACGTACCATCATAGTTTGCTTCCAATACCTGGATAGAATTTTTCACTTTGTACATCTGTCACATAAGCAACGTGTCCATATTCACCACCGTCCCAAACGGCGATTGCGCCTACTACAGGAACATTTCCTGTCCCGATAAACCTTGAGCACTAGCATAGATTGCCCAAGTGTTAGCATTTCCCCACCAGTTGCTAGCCCAAGGAGCCAATTTCTTTTCACGCCCCATGTACACTGACCAACAGGATATGAGTTCCCATAGTTTGTAGGAGTATTTACGACAACATCATCATCTGCACCAGCATTCACAGTACTAGTTGCTTCATAAGCCGGAGCATTGTATGAATAAGCTAGCCTGAGTTGGACCACTCACTTCTAGCACATCACCTGGGTGGATGGTATCAAAAATGCTTTTTCCCATTATTTGCCGCCAACTCATAAGGATCCATACCACTTTGCAGCAGCAATACCAAAAAAATGAATCACCGTCTTGAACAACGTAAGAGTCTGCACTAACAGTCTGAGCACCAACTGTCGCCAAAATAGCTGTAGATGTTAAACCAAGAGTCAGTTTAGCAACTGTTTTTTTCATAACAATTTTTCTCCTAAAAATTTTATTGATAATTTTTTTAATTTTTTATGTTGATAAGAGAATCATACCTGATTTAGATGACAGTTTGTTTTTAGAGTTTATATTTGTAAGTCATGTTACAAATCTGTTATACTTTTTTTAATACATGAAATTTTAAAAAGATACAAATTTAAAGCAGTAAAGAGATTAGAAAACTGAGATGGTTACTTCAGCCTCTTTGTATTTATTTTTTCATCAAGAAATCATATATTTCCTGTACTGTACCTAGTGCCATCATTTCTTGATCTTTAACAGTTTGTTTGAGATTTTGATAAATCTGACTTTCAGCGATGTCCCGCTTTAGCAGCATCTTTATTTACTTTCATTACACCATTCTCAATTGTGACAAAACCAAGTTCTTCAAAAAAATCTGAATCATTTTGACTAGCAAGATCTGTTCTATCTTCAAATAAGCTGATAAGTCCTTGAGCTTATAACGAATATCAAATTCTGGGAACTGGTAGATTGTCTTATAAAGCTTAGCGAATTGCTCTCTTGTTCCATAACCTGTCAAATAGTATGCTTTAGCGATATCATTTTTAAAGTAAATAGCAGAGAAATCCTGTTCTTGCAACACTTGTTTGAGAAGGCTGAGATCCTCGGGAATATTTTTTACAACGATTGCTGAGCTAGAAAGCATTTCTGGCAAATCACTGGTAAAATCTAGGACAGGCACTCCCTCTGGTAGCTCTACACTCTTACTACGGATGTTAAAAAGTTGAACACCGTCCACACGGGCATCTACCATCATCAACTGGAGGGTTGTTTGCCCATTCCATTGGTTAACAGAAAGGGTAACTGCCAATTCCAGTTGTTTTACCTGAGAAAATTCTGTAGCCTTTGATCCTTGACCAAAAGCTACTACCTCAAAGCTCGCAGTCCCTTTGGAAATCTTCAATTTTAGATGACTATCTCCCGCTCCCATAGAACGAGCATTTTCAACTTGAAAATCTCGAATATAAAAAACAGGTTTTTGGTTATCCATTCCAAAAGGAGCTAATCGTTCAAAAAGTTTTTAACCGTCTCTAAACTTAGGCTTTCCAAATCTAATTCTTCATCTAGATATAATGTATTCTTGCCCTTGGCATCTATTCCTTTATCTTTTACATAAATTTCTAAAATTTCCGATAAGGCGTCTAGCTGTTCCGCTTCAAGTGTCATACCTGCAGCGCCTGCATGCCCACCAAAGGCGATAAAAAGTTCCCGATGCGGGTCCAAGGCTTCAAAGATATCGACTGCTTCAATACTTCGAGCACTCCCCTTGGCACGGCCGTCTTCAATATTCAGAACAATAACTGTCTGCCCTAATTCTTCCAACAAGCGACCAGCTACAATACCAAGCACTCCTGGGTTCCAACCTTCTTTGGCTAAAACTTGAACACTTTTGTTAGGGTCTACCAAACTTTTAGCTTCTTCATAAATGGCTTGAACGATTTCCTTGCGTTCTTCATTTTTATCTTGAATCATGAGGGCAATCTCACGCACCTCTTCATCATCAAAGCCAGTTAGTAACTCAATAGCAGGATTAGGATCATCCAAGCGTCCTAAGGCATTTAATCGTGGTGCTAACTGAAAACCAACAGTTTCTTCTGTAAGGTCACTACTAGAAATCCCTGCAATTTCAAATAGTTCTTGGAGTCCTAGTCTTTGGGTATTGCGCAAAACTTCTAGACCATATTGAACCATGATGCGATTTTCATCTGTCAAACTGACCATATCAGCAATCGTCCCAATAGCAACCAAATCAAGCAACTCAACCTGTACTTCCTCCAAGAGGGCACAAGCTAGTTTAAAAGCCACTCCACAACCCGCCAAATGTTTAAAAGGATAGTCTGATTCAGGATGCTCCGGATGAACGATTGCATAAGCATCAGGTAAAACCTCTGGTAGAGAATGGTGATCCGTTACAATAACATCGACTCCCATAGATTGAGCCAAGTCAATAGCCTCATGCCCTGCAACTCCATTATCTACGGTTACAATCAAGGATATCCCTTGTTGCTCAATGAAGTACTTGTAGACACTGGCATTAGGACCATAACCATCTGTAAAACGATTAGGAAGATAGACTAAACACTCGGCTCCTAGTTGTTCTAATGTTTCTTTAAGGATAGAAGCCGATGTCATCCCATCTGCATCGTAGTCTCCATAAACGAGAATAAATTCCCCCTGCTCTATAGCACGACGAATACGATTCACTGCCTTATCCATATCGTGGAGAAGATAGGGATCGTGTAAATCATCTAGACTTGGTGCTAAAAAACGTGTCAGACTATCTTCATCCTTAATACCACGGCTAAATAATAAACGAGCAGCTTCAGGCCCTAGCCCAGCTTTCTTGGCGATTTTTGTAAAATCCGCATCCTCAACTTGAGGTGTAAATTGCCAATTATAAGTAGGAATTATCACACAAATATCCACTCTTTCTTACGATTCTATTCATTTATTATAACACGATTTTTAGTTTTTCTCTTGCTAATCTAACCACATTCCTGGCTAAATTCTCAGGCCACTTCAACTTTCCAAGCATGGCAGTACGAAAAAAGCACCTAAACAACCAAGCTTTCAGCTTACTTAATTCAGGTGTACTTATTTTAAAATTTATTCTTATTCTTGTACCATCTACTACTACTCAGGCCAGACTGGTTTGAAACCATTCTTCTGTAGCTTCTTGAATTTTATCTAACTTTTCATAAACTCAGATATTGGCTCCTACAGACAGTCAGGATTAGGATTATCATGGAAACTAAAGAGAGTTGTCCAGTCTTTCCAGGCATTCCACCGCTTGATAAATATTCAAAAGACAATCTCTCAAGATTTTGATAATCTGCCCCTCCAGTTCCACATGACGGAAATCAAGTCTGCTTTTTTCAGTTTGGGACAAAGTTTTCGGATAATAACAAGTTGACTCCAACACTACTGGCTGAAATCACTAGTCACCTTGCTTTCCCCTTCCCTTCTAGGGGCAATGATTACCAACATATGTGTCGCAATGGTGTTAAATCGGCGAAATTTGCATACGGTCCTCCTTTGTTATCAACAAAAGCTCATTTCTTCTCTTATGTTATTATATCTCCTAGAAGTTGTAATGTCAAGAGTTACGACTAAGCCAGTCGTCCAATTCAACATCATGTCCTTGACTCTGAGCGATTTCGTGCAACAAGTCCTGATTATGGGTATGGTGGAATTCCGTGACTAGCTTTCATAGTATACCTTATAGTAGGGCAATTCCGTCTCTGTGGTGTAATTCTGACTCAACGTAATCAACACGACGAAAATCTATATCCTTCAAACCTTTGTCATCAAAATCCAAAATCATATATTGCGCCCGCAAATCCTCACGTAGACTTGCTGATAAAAAGAAGGGTTGCCCAATTGAACCTGGATTTAAAATGAGTTGTCCCTCGCTCCCATAGCGAAGAAATTGCTGGTGAATATGCCCATAAATCGCAATATCACAGTCAGGATTGGTTACCAAACGGTCAAAATCCTCCTGCTTGCCAAGATGGATCAGTTCTCTTCCCCAATTTTTATCCGGTAAATGATGACTTATCCCTACCTTCAGATTTCCAAACTGGCGGTGTGTGTGCATGGGAAATGCCTGTAGAGCTTCAATATCATCTAGACTAATTTCTTCCATAATATACTGGCATTGGCGCAAGAGGTAGCGATGGCTAGGTCTACTTGTATCTAATTTTCGATGAGCAGCTCGCCATAAACTCTCTTCCCAATTTCCCAGAACTCGAATCGTAATCGGTAAGTCCTCTAATCGTCTGAGAATATTTTTTCGTCCTGTCCCAGGCATGAGAATATCTCCCAAGAGCCAGTATTCCTCAGCTCCTGCCTTCTCTGCATCTGCTAAAACAGCTTCCAATGCTCTTGTATTTCCATGGATATCTGAAAGTACCGCAATTTTTGTCATATGATCCCCTCTTGCATTCTCTCCTTTAATTATAACACTCTCAAAATCAAAGTCAAAAAGCATTTTTGCTATCATGTTTTACTTTACTTTTTTAGTGAAAAGGATTACAATGAAGGTGATAAGAAATGAGGAGGTTTTTGCTATGACACAACGTTACGAAAACATCATGGTAGCAGTCGACGGTTCTAAAGAAGCTGATTTGGCTTTTATCAAAGGAGTTCAGTCAGCATTACGTAACCAGGCTAAATTAACCATTGCGCATGTAATCGATACTCGTGCTCTTCAAAGCATTTCAACATTCGATGCAGAAGTTTACGAAGAGTTACAAGTTGAGGCACAAGAGTTGATGGCAGAATATGAAAAGCGTGCAAGAGACGCTGGTCTTAAAGATATTCAAGTTGTCATCGAAATGGGAAATCCTAAAACTCTTTTGGCTAAAACAATCCCTGACCAAGAACACGTTGATTTGATTTTGGTTGGAGCAACAGGGCTTAACGCCTTCGAACGTTTGCTTGTCGGATCTTCATCAGAATATATCCTACGCCATACAAGCGTTGACCTTCTCGTCGTCCGAGACAAGGATAAAACTTTATAATTAGACTAAAAAAAGGAGCCAATGCGCTCCTTTTTATTGTTTATTTTTTCTTTCTTTATGACGTGCATAAGCTCTAATCTGACGCTCAAGTTCCTTTTTGATTGCAGGCTCTGGAGCGTACTTTTCTTTCCAGTTATCTGGTTTCAAGATTTTGTGGGTTACTGGATCAAAATGAGCCTTACCATCTGGGAAGATTTTACCCATGTTTGCCTGATGGACAATCTCAAAGATTCTCTCTGGGTCTACCCCCATTAAAACGAAACTTCCATAAGTAAAGTAGAGCGTGTCAATCAAAGCATCCACTTGACCAACGAGGGTTTTCTCAGCTGGTGTTGACCGAGATACTTTTTCGGCTGCTATATCAAGTGCTTGGTGTAAATCCTGCACAGCTTGTTGAAATTCCTCTTCAGAATTGCTTGCAGCACGGACAAATTCAACTAACTCTTCAATCTTAAAGCCAGCACGGTGGGTCGCCCCTTCTAAATCCCAAGCTATAGGTTCTTCTTGAGTTCGCTCATCCATCATACGATGGAAGGTCTTAACCTTGTTGAAATGATAGTCACGACTGACAAAGACTTTTTCAGAAGCCAAGACTCCAAAATATTCCAAAGCCTTGTGAATCCCATCATTTTGGTTGCTGGCAGTAATATGCTTAGCAACTTCTTTTACACTGCTACTACCATTTCCCATGGCAACAGACATACCAACACCAGCCAACATTTCCAAGTCATTATCCGAGTCCCCAAAGGCCATGACTTGATTGAGTTCAAAACCATACTCTTTTCCAACACGGCGAATCCCTTCTAACTTGGAATTCCCTTGATTGATAATATCGGCCGCGAAAGGATTACTTCTGGTGAACTTCAGATTGTTTAATTCTTCAGCAGCATGGTTAGTCTCCTCAGGCGTCATCAACATAAGCACCTGATAGATCGGTTGATTGATTAAGTCCAACAAATCATCTTCCTTCTGAGGAAGGGCCTTACTGACCATACGATTAAAGGAATGACTAACAGTACGAGTCAAAAATCTAGGTACAAATCGACTAACTAGCTGTGAAAGAGGGCTGAGTCCAAAGGACATAATCCGAGAACCGACAACGTCTTGTCGCGTCCCCATGGCAATCTCTTTTCGATTTTCCTTGGCATAAGAGATGATTTGTCTGAGGCTTCTCTTATCAATAGGGCTAGCAAAAAGAACACGATCTTTGTTAAAGATATATTGGCCATTGTAGGTCACTGCAAAATCCAGATCCAAATCATCCATCAAATCCTTAACAAAAAAAGGTCCTCGCCCTGTTGCTACCCCAACAAGCACCCCTTGTTCTTTCACAATCTTGATAGCTTCCTTAGTGGACTTCAAAACACTCTTACTGTCATTTACAAGCGTTCCATCAATATCAAAAAAAACAGCTTTGACTTCCATTCTATCTCATTCCTTTCTTTTATGATACAATGATTATACCACATTTCAGAAAAAGTGAGTGAATCATGACTAAGAAAATCCTTGTTTTACATACTGGTGGCACGATCTCCATGCAGGCAGATGAATCTGGAGCTGTAAGGACTAGTGCTGATAACCCTATGAATCATATCTCTAATCCTCTCGAAGGTATCGAAGTCCATTCCTTGGATTTTTTAAATTTGCCCAGCCCACACATCAAGCCTAAGCATATGTTAGCCCTCTACAAAAAGATTAAACAAGAGGCTTCGTCCTATGATGGTGTTGTCATTACACATGGGACAGATACACTAGAAGAAACGGCTTATTTCCTCGATACCATGGAAGTACCTCATATGCCTATCGTCCTGACAGGTGCCATGAGATCTTCCAATGAACTGGGAAGTGATGGTGTCTATAACTATCTTAGCGCCTTACGCGTTGCGAGTGATGACAAGGCTGCAGATAAGGGTGTGTTGGTCGTTATGAACGATGAAATTCACGCCGCCAAATATGTCACAAAAACGCATACTACTAACGTTAGTACCTTTCAAACACCAACTCATGGACCACTCGGACTCATTATGAAGCAGGAAATTCTCTACTTCAAAACGGCAGAACCTCGTGTTCGTTTTGACCTTGAGAGCATTCAAGGGCTGGTCCCTATTATCCCTGTTTATGCGGGCATGACCGATGAACTTCTCGATTTACTTCCTGTTGACCAACTAGATGGATTGATTATTCAGGCTTTTGGCGCTGGAAATGTACCAAAGGAAACAGCTGAAAAATTAAAATCTCTCAGTCAAGCAGGACTTCCTATTGCACTAGTCTCACGTTGTTTCAATGGGATTGCAGAACCTGTTTACGCCTACGAAGGCGGTGGTGTTTGTCTTCAGAATGATGGTGTATATTTTGTAAAAGAACTTAACGCTCAAAAAGCACGACTGAAGCTTCTTATCGCAATCAATGCTGGACTTAAGGGCGATGAGCTCCAAGCTTATATGGAAGGATAATAAAAAACCAGGAAATCAGCTAGATTCCTGGTTTTTTTATTACTTTTTGCGAGTTGATTTGCGTTCTGTCAAACCGTGAGGTAGGAGGACTTCACGTTCTTCTAATTCCTCTTTATGCATAATTTTAGTCAACATACGCATACTAATCGCACCTAAATCATACAAGGGTTGTGCGATAGTTGTAAGGCTTGGTCGAGTAAAGCGTGCGATTTGAGAATCATCACTCGTAATGATTTCAAAGTCTTCTGGTACTGAAACTCCATGATCAGCCAAGCCGTTCAAGAGACCAGCTGCCAATTCATCACCAGTCACAATCGCTGCAGTTGCTTTTGAAGAAACTAAGCGCTCTGCCAAAGCATAACCATCATCATAGCGATATTTAGATTCAAATACAAGTCCCTTCACTATAGTTGACTCCTGCGGCTTTCAAAGCTTCTTTGTAGCCAACCAAGCGAATTTTACCGTTAATATCATCTACCAATGGACCACTCACAAAGGCAATTTTTTTGTTACGCTTCAACAAATGGCGAACAGCATCCGCAGTAGCATTCTTATAGTCAATATTAACACTTGGAAGCTGGTGTTCTACATCCACTGTTCCTGCAAGAACTACAGGGGTACGTGAACGTGAAAACTCTGAGCGAATTTCTCTGTCAAGTGATAGCCCATAAAGATAATACCATCAACTTGTTTTGAAAAGAGTGTATTCACTACTGCCACTTCTTTTTCATCATCCTCATCACTATTCGCAAGGACAATGTTATATTTGTACATCTCTGCAATATCATCAATCCCTTTTGCTAGCGCAGCAAAATACGTGTTAGTGATATCTGGGATGACAACCCCAACAGTTGTTGTTCGTTTGCTTGCCAAGCCACGAGCTACTGCATTTGGACGATAGTCTAGGCGATCAATCACCTCTAGAACTTTCTTACGAGTGTTTTCTTTGACATTCTTGTTACCATTGACTACACGACTGACAGTTGCCATTGAAACTCCTGCTTCTCGGGCAACGTCATAAATTGTTACTGTATCATCTGTGTTCATACCGTTTCCTTTCTAATGTTGAAAATTTTGTTTTCATGTTTACACCACTACTAGTTTACCACTAATTGTAAGCATTTTCAAGGATTAATTGAACTTTCTTTGAAAAAATTTCACCGATAATCATATTTTTGTAAATCAGTTTACTTTTCTTGATTTTTAGGCCAGTTTGCAGTATGATAATAAAAAATTAAGTAGGAGGCATGGATGGCTTTTACGGATTCTCATAGACGCTGTGCTAGCTTTGGAGTGGTAACCAATCTCCCAGACGATGTGATTGACTCAATCTGGTACATTATTGATCATTTTTTAAAGCATGTTTTTGAATTAGAAGATGAGCTGGAATTTCAGCTCTTAAACAGTAACGGTTCCATCACCTTCCGTTTTTCAAGTGAGCATCTACCTACAACGATTGACTTCGATTTTAATCATCCCTTTGACCCATTGTACCCACCGAAAGTACTTGTTATGGATATGGACGGTAAGGAAACCATCCTCCTACCTGAAGAAAATGACCTATTTTAAAAACTCTAGCCTTCTGACTAGAGTTTTCTTTTTTTAATAAATAGAACGACTGACCACGATACCACTCGGTTTTTTAAATTCTAAATCAAGATAGTCCTGATAAGTCCCAGGGACGATAAAACCTTGGGGACTCAGGATATCAGTTCCAGCCTCTCCAACAATAGAGTCGGCCAATAGAACACAGTTTGTACTGAGAACAAAGTAGGTTTTAAATTTAGATGATGTGAACTTATAGAGGGTTGCATCTGCCTCGTGTTTCAGCTGATAAGAGTAGGTATGTTTGACCTCTCCTTCCCTTCTTTTCAGTAGTTGTGAACTTGGCTCCCAAGGTATCAAGAGGCTTTCTATCTCTCTCAATCGTTCTTCGATGGCTTTTTTCTGCTGTTCAGACAGGCTTAAACCATAGGTGAATAGGGTTTTCTGGCTTTCTCTCTTACAAAGTTCAATATATTTTTCACGATTGGCCTTAAATAAAACCCCGTCGCCAATTGTACCAAACAAGCGTTCTGAATGTGGGTCATAAGAGCCATAGGAAATAACCTGACCTTGATAGCAGATATCTACATGGCCCATGGCCAAGAAGAAAGATGATTCTGAAGTATGGATGAAAATTTCTAAATCAACAGATTTTTCATTTTTTCTCTCCAAATGCACTTCATTTTCTTCTACCTTATGACTAGATAACCTTTCATTCCATCGTCGTAAGGTGCTGATGGGAATCAAGGCTGTCATGAATATAGGCAGGGTCATTCTCATTCTACGCTTGAGCTTAGGATTGCTTCTACCTTTTTTAAAAAAGAATCCATCTCTGAGGCTGCTTGCCCCCAACATAATCAAGTAAAAACCAAGTAAGAGTAATTCAAAATTTGTCGCATCATGAAAAGGGGAAATACTATAGAGACCAAATCCCATCATCCATAAAGCATCAAATAAGTAATTAATCCTTGGATGAATATGATTTTTCCGGTATAGCAACCAGGTAATCAGACTGATTAGACCTGTAAAAAGCTGATAACTTCCAATGATAATAACCAAGAGATAGAGAGCGATGTCCTGCAAGATGACTGAATCAAATAGGATGACTGCAAGAAAGAGCTTGGCTAGAGTTACAAATATATTTTCTCTACGGGACTTTTCTTGAAACCATCGCGTCAATAGTTGCCAAACTGCCGACAAAAAAAAGTAGGCCATCAGGAGTTGGTAACCCAGTATCGGAACTACCTGCCCAAAACAAATCAAGAGGAGGCCTGAGACAATAGCTACAAGACCTTCCCCTATACTTTTCCATTTACTATAAGTTTCAGAAACCTTGCCCATTTTCTTTCTCCAATTGACGATATAAGTGACGAATCGGTTGTCCTAGGACTGGATGGATGAAATGAGGCGCAATTTCCTGCAGCGACTCTAAGACAAAGAGTCGCTCAGCAACATAAGGATGCGGCAAGATGAGGTCATCTGTATAGATAACTTGATCCTCTACAAAGAGCAAATCCAAGTCAATCAAACGAGGTCCCCAATGCACCTCTCTGACCCGACCCATTTCTGCCTCAATGTCCAACAAGGTTTCTAACAAGATTGGAGCCGGCAGCCAAGTTTCGACTTCAATGACCTGATTAGCAAAACTTTCTTGTTCTACACCGCCCCATGGCTCAGTTGTAATCACACTAGACTCTTTGAGAATACGAATCCCACGAGTACGCATCTTGTCAAGAGCTAGTTCGAGATTAGCCGTCTTATCCCCCATATTGCTACCTAGAGCAATAAAGACTCTTTGTTTGCGGCGATGAATGGTTACTGAACAGGTGTCTAGTGGTAGATGAATAGGCGCCCATGGTTTTTTGAGTTCCAGTTTAATTTCTTGAACTATTGGATAGGTTTCAAAAGTGCGCTCTACTAGTTTGTAGGCAACTGTTTCAATCAAGTCTTCAGTGGTTCCCTGAAACCAAGTCGTCCATTGCTGGCAAAGTTCTCCGTAATGTACAGAAGCAGTTAAATCCAAGTCTGTCGCAGCCTTGGTCATATCATAGGATAAGCTAGCTGAAATGACAAATTTTTGTCCCAGTTCTTTCTCACTAGGAAAAACCCCATGGAAGGCAAAAATTTCCAAATCCTTAATGCGCAATTGATCCATAACTAGTCCTTTCTAGAAAAAATCGTTTGAATCGATTTTTATAACCCCATGAGACGGTATGCTTGATCTCGAAGATCTTTATCCGTTTCAAACACTCCACGAGCTACTGTTGTCAAGGTTGCAGTTCCTGGTTTTCGAACACCACGCATGCTCATACACATATGCTCTGCTTCAATAACAACGAAAGCACCTTTGGCACCAAGATAGTCCATCAAAGCATCTGCCACTTCGATATTCAAGCGTTCTTGAATCTGTGGCTTTTTAGCATAAACTTCAACTGTACGTGCCAGCTTTGACAAACCTGCCACACGTCCGTCTGGAATGTAAGCGATATGAGCTTTCCCATAAAAGGGCAAGAAGTGATGCTCACACATGGTATGGAAAAAGATATCCTTTTCTACTACCATATTGTCATCAATAATTTCAAAGGATTTTGACAAATGCTCCTCCGCAGTTTGACCAAGTCCTGAAAAAATCTCCTGGTACATGCGAGCTACACGTGCAGGAGTTTCCTGCAAGCCTTCGCGGTTAACATCTTCACCGACCGCTTCGATAATCATTTTTACAGCCGTCTCAATTTTTTGTGTATCCATTTTCTAGTTTTTCCTCTCCATTAGATAGGCTCTCACCTGGCTCAAGAAATACAAGGAGCCCGTTACTATCCTAACTGTTTTTTTCTCTTCAATATCTATCATACTTTGGTCTAGAAATACCTGCCAACTTTGGTAGTTTAGATTTCTAGAATAAGCTACTTTTTTTAGTACTTCTTCGTCTGTCGCTCGACCATCATCAAAGTGAGTCAATGTCAGCTCAGTATCTGGCAAAGTTCCTAACAAGTCTAACATATCCTCCAAGGCCTTTGTTTGATACATGTAAAAAGTATTTCCTTGTGATAATCAGCAAAGCGTTCTTCCAAAGTAGCTAACAAAGCCTTGACAGCATGGGGATTGTGAGCTCCGTCTAAAATCATCAAGGGACTTCTAGAAACAACTTCAAAGCGTCCAGGCCAACTTGTTTCTTCTAAGGCTTGAGCCACTATGTTATTACTTGCTAATTCTCGACCAGTCTCCTGACAATAGGCATCTAATAAGGCTAGAGCCATCCCAGCATTTTCTACCTGGTGCAAACCCAGCAATCCTGTTTGAAAACGACCTTGTCTTAGCGGACTTATATAGTCAAAGACTTCTCCCATCCCCACACTCTCTTGATGACTGACTTGATAATCTCTTCCATAAACAAGCCTAGAAGCCTCTTTCGCTTTCGCAATCTGGTCAATAACCGCCATGGCTTCTGGGACAATGTTCCCCGTTACAAGAGGAACTCCTGGCTTGATAATGCCTGCTTTCTGCCCTGCGATGGCTTCCAAAGTATCACCAAGTAAAGCTATGTGATCCAGCCCAATGGTCGTGATACCTGTTAGAATAGGCTGACAAACATTGGTACTATCCAAAAGTCCACCCATACCAACTTCCATAATCGCCACATCGACTTGCTCAGAAGCAAAATAATCATAGGCTATAGCAGTGATAATCTCAAACTCTGTCGTCCCCTGCAAATCATGAGCATGCTCCCCTTCAAGTAGTGAGCGATAGTCCGACATTAAGACTTCTAATCTCGCTTCTGGAATCGATTCCTCATTAATAGCAATCTGATCGGTATAATGAATCAGATAGGGTGAGCTAAAGACTCCAACTCTTAGCCCCATCTTTCCCAATATATTCTTCAAAAAGGCTATAGTAGACCCCTTACCATTGGTTCCTCCGATATGGATAACCTTGAGTTTCAGATGGGGATTGCCACGTAGGGCTAATAGCTCCACCATCCTCTCCAAACCAAAATGCGGTTGGTCTGTCCGATAGTTAGCTATCCACTGATTCGTTTCGTTTTTATTCATCTTATTTATATTGTTTCAAGTTTAAATTTTCCGCATCATCTGCCAGACGAATAGCAGACGCGATCTCGACTGCCATCTTGTGGCTGGCTACATCGTGTACACGCACCACTTCTACACCCTGTCTAGCAGCGATACTGGTCACATGAGCTGAAGCAGTATCACGATTTCGGAAGCCTGCTTCAGTTTCTGGGTTTACTTCAAAACCATTTTCTTCCAGAATATTGATGACAAAGCGCTTGCGAGAGACTCCTAAAAAGATAGGATAGCCCATCTCGTGTAATTTATCAAGGTCACGTAGAAGTAGCAGATTTTCCTTTTTGGTCAAGCCAAAGCCAATCCCAGAATCTAGCATGATCTTTTCTTTCGAAATTCCTGCTTTTTCCGCTCTTACTAGAGCACGGTCAAAGAAAGCTGTCATCAATTCTTCTACTGGTAGTTTTTCAAACTCATCTAAGTCTTCCTTTGTAAAAGGCTCTCCAAAGCCAAAATGAGGGAAGATAAGTGAACTAGGATGCTGAGGGCGTGCCATTACTGGATTAAACATGATGACTACCTGAGCTCCAGCTTTGGCAACAACTTCCGCCATCTTCTCATCCCCCATAAGACCTGTAATGTCATTGACTATATGGGCCCCAGCCTTTAGAGCTGCTTCTGCAACTTGACTTTTCCAAGTGTCTACCGAAATCAAAACATCACTTTCTTGACGGATAGCCTTAATGACTGGAACCACACGTTGGATTTCCTCTTCAATCTCAACATAGCTATAGCTACTTCCAGGTCGAGTGGATTCTCCACCGATATCTAAAATAGTAGCACCTTCAGCAATCAATTTTCGAGCTTGTTTTAAGGCTTCTTCAATAGCAAAAAATTGGCCCCCATCAGAGAAAGAATCTGGGGTGACATTGATAATACCGCAAATAGCTGTTTTTGTATGATTGTCTCTTTTTTCCACGATTATCACTCAAATTTCATTTAGATTGGTATTCCTCTATTTTACTGTTTTTTTTGGATTCTGTCCAATTATCCCTCGCTACTCTCAAACTTTAAAAGAGCGCAAAAAAAAAAGTGTGGGACAGAAATCGGTAATTCGTTAGAATTCGATTTCGTCGTCCCACCTCCGCACAGCTTCAACAGTCTGGGAGACTGTTGAAGGTTGCAGATAAAGGAAACATAGTTTCCGTCAACATAGGGCATCTTTGAAGCTTAAAAAGCGAACAAAGACTTAGGATACTTGCTTCGCAAGTTCTATCCGCCACCTCAAAGCAGTGCTTTGAGCACTCAACCACTGCGTCTTGCTCGAAACTCCAAAGACAATTGAGAGGCTAGACTTTTGTCCTAGCCTCCTTTTTTTTTATTCTTATTTTTCAGTCAAAGCTGCAAGTCCTGGAAGAACTTTACCTTCAAGAAGTTCCATTGAAGCTCCACCACCAGTAGAGATCCATGAGAACTTGTCTGCACGACCAAGGTTGATTGCTGCGGCAGCTGAGTCACCACCACCGATGATTGATTTAACACCTGGTTGTTTCACGATAGCATCCATCACACCGATTGTACCAGCTTGGAAGTCAGGGTTTTCAAATACACCCATTGGTCCGTTCCATACAACTGTTTTCGCACCAGTCAAAGCTTCGTCAAATTTAGCGATAGATTTAGGACCGATATCCAAACCAAGGAATCCTGGATCTACTGCTTCACCTTCAGTGTCTTTCACTTCAGTGTAGTCAGCAAATGCGTTCGCTTCTTTTGAGTCAACTGGCAAGATCAATTTGCCGTTTGCTTTTTCAAGAAGAGCTTTAGCGACATCCAATTTGTCTTCTTCTACAAGTGAGTTACCGATTTCGATACCTTGTGCTTTGTAGAATGTGTAAGTCATCCCACCACCGATAAGGACTTTATCAGCTTTTTCAAGCAAGTTTTCGATAACACCGATCTTGTCTGAAACTTTTGAACCACCAAGGATAGCCACGAATGGACGTTCTGGAGCTTCAACAGCTTCTTGGATGTAAGCAATTTCGTTTTCAAGAAGGAATCCAGCAACAGCTTTTTCAACGTTTGCTGAGATACCAACGTTAGATGCGTGTGCACGGTGAGCTGTACCAAATGCATCGTTTACGAAGATACCATCTCCAAGTGATGCCCAGTATTTACCAAGTTCAGGATCGTTTTTAGATTCTTTCTTGCCGTCAACATCTTCATATCGAGTGTTTTCAACCAAGAGAACTTGTCCATCTTCAAGAGCGTTAATCGCTGCTTCCAATTCAGCACCACGAGTAACACCTGGAAGGAATGTAACTTCTTGACCCAATTTAGCAGCCAAGTCAGCAGCTACAGGAGCAAGTGATTTACCTTCTTTATCTGCTTCTTCTTTTACACGTCCAAGGTGAGAGAAGAGGATTGCACGTCCACCTTGTTCAAGGATGTACTTGATAGTTGGAAGAGCTGCAGTGATACGGTTATCGTTAGTGATCACGCCATCTTTTACAGGTACGTTGAAGTCAACACGAACGAGAACTTTTTTCCCTTTCAAGTCAACGTCTTTAACAGTCAATTTTGCCATTGGATATGACTCCTTCTTTTTTTTTACGTGTTAATTATATCACAAAATCAATAAAAGAGATAGCAAAACCTTAAACTTTTCTCTTTCTCGATTAGTCTGTTACTTTAAAAAAATAAGAGTATAAAACTAGTGATTGTTAGATAATCGGAACTCTCACTAATTTTAAATTTTTCATCCAAAAAAATCATTAAATGCTTACTAGTTGGAATAATAATATCCCAACTAAATGATACTTTTTAATAAAAGATTCATTACATTTTTTTATTAAAATTTACTATTTACTACTTGTTAGATTGCTTAGAATCCTTTAAAATAGAATGGGAGAAATTCCGCGATTAGTTTTCGGAGGGAAAATAAAATGTCCATTAATTGGCAGGAAATTGCATTTCACTTTTTAGGTGGCCTGGGACTATTCTTATATAGTATCAAAACCATGGGGGACGGTTTGCAACAAGCAGCTGGAGATCGTCTTCGATATTACATTGACAAATATACTAGCAATCCTTTCTTGGAATTTTAGTTGGAATTGGGATGACTGCCCTGATTCAATCGAGTTCAGGTGTTACGGTTATTACAGTTGGTCTGGTTAGTGCTGGACTATTGACTTTACGTCAGGCTATTGGGATTGTTATGGGAGCCAATATTGGAACAACTGTCACATCCTTTATCATTGGTTTTAAATTGGGAGACTACGCATTACCTATGCTCTTTCTCGGAGCAGTCTGTCTCTTCTTCACCAAAAATAGAACCATCAATAACATCGGACGAATTGTCTTTGGTGTCGGTGGTATCTTCTTTGCCCTCAATCTTATGAGTGGCGCTATGGAACCCCTTAAGGATTTACAAGTCTTTAAAGACTACATGGTAGAACTTAGTAAAAATCCAATCTTGGGTGTTCTTGTCGGAACAGGTTTAACCCTTCTGATTCAAGCCTCCTCAGCGACCATCGGGATTCTACAAAATCTCTACGCTAGCAATCTGATTGACCTTCAGGGTGCACTACCAGTTCTCTTTGGAGATAACATTGGAACAACCATCACTGCTATTATCGCTTCCTTGGGTGCTAATATTGCAGCCAAACGTGTGGGCGGCAGCCCATGTGGCCTTTAACGTTATCGGGACTGTTATCTGTATTATCTTCCTCGTTCCATTTACAGGCTTAATCCAATGGTTTGAGAGCTTCTTAAATCTAGCTCCAGAAATGACCATTGCCTTCGCCCACGGAACCTTCAACATTACCAATACAATCATTCAGTTTCCATTCATCGGAGCTCTTGCTTTCTTGGTAACTAAACTTATCCCTGGAGAAGACGAGGTTGTCAAATACGAGCCACTTTACCTTGATGAGCAACTGATCAAACAAGCTCCATCTATCGCTCTTGGAAATGCTAAAAAAGAACTTCTACACCTAGGTAATTATGCTGCGAAAGCCTTTGACCTCTCTTATGACTATATCATCAACTCTAATGAAAAAGTTGCAGAAAAGGGACATAAGACTGAAGAAGCTATCAATACCATTGATGAAAAATTGACTCGTTACCTCATTAGTTTATCTGGTGAAGCTTTGAGCCAAAAAGAGAGTGAAGTCTTAACAAATATCCTTGACTCTTCACGAGACTTGGAACGTATCGGAGACCACGCAGAAGCCCTGCTCAATCTTAACGATTACTTGCAACGCAAGAATGTTCAATTCTCTGAGGCTGCCTTAGAAGAACTAGCAGAGATTTATCTTAAAAACTAGTGATTTCGTCAAAGATGCTCTTGAGAGTGTGGAAAACAACGACCTCGAGAAAGCTCAAGCTCTTATCGAGCGACACGAAGACATCAATAACATGGAACGTGTCCTTCGTAAGACTCACATCAAACGTCTAAATAACGGAGAATGTTCTACCCAAGCAGGTGTCAACTTTATCGATATTATTTCACACTACACTCGTGTATCAGACCACGCTATGAACCTTGCTGAAAAGGTTTTGGCTGAACAAATTTAAAACAAAAAAATGCTTTGATTCTTTCGAATCAAAGCATTTTAAATAGCTCTCCAATCATAAAGGAAGATGCGGCTGCACCCCTGTATCTCGCTTCTTCCTTTTTGATAAAGCGGGCCAGATTGACTAACTCTGGCGCTGGGGTCTTGGGATTCTTGAGAAGTTCAATAGTGACCAGACCCGATAGCCGTACTGCTAGCAAGCGCTCATTGGTGCTTGGCAATTGCTTAGCAGTCTCTACAAGTGCAAGCACTAGATCTTCACTCAGGTTTTGACGGGCATGATTGTAAAGATCCCGTATCAAGGTTTCTAGGTTTGGTTCTTCCATCCCTATTACCTCCGTCATTTCTGTTTAATAATTTTTGATTAAATCTACTGTAGAACGATCCAATTTTTTAACTAAGGCTTGTAAGAAAGCTTGAGCTTCAAGAAAATCGTCCATAGCATAAAGGGTTTGGTGAGAGTGGATATAACGGGCACAAACACCGATTGTTGTTGATGGTACACCACCATTTTTCAGATGAGCTGCACCTGCGTCAGTTCCACCTTTTCCGCAGTAGTATTGGTACTTGATACCAGCTTCTTCAGCTGTCGTCAAAAGGAAATCCTTCATCCCTGGAAGGAGCAAGTGACCTGGATCGTAGAAACGAATCAAGGTTCCATCGCCAATCTTACCTTGACCACCATAAACATCACCAGCTGGCGAGCAATCCACAGCAAGGAATACTTCTGGATCAAATTTGGTTGTTGAGGTATGAGCACCACGAAGTCCGACTTCTTCTTGGACATTAGCCCCAAGATAAAGTTCGTTTCCTAATTTTTGGCCTGACAAGTTTTCTGCCAACTCACTAACCATGAGAACTCCGTAGCGGTTGTCCCATGCTTTTGAGATGATATTTTTTTCGTTAGCTGTTAGGATTGCGCTACTATCTGGAACGATGGTATCTCCTGGGCGGATACCAAAACTTTCGGCCTCAGCCTTATCCGCAAAACCACCATCAAAGACGATATCTGAAACAGCTGGCATGGTTGGCCCGCCTGTCCCACGAGTCAAATGTGGAGGTACTGAACCTGAGATGACTGGAATTTCACGTCCTTGGCGCGTAAAGAGTTTAAATCGTTGGCTGCTGACAACCATCGGGTTCCAACCACCAATTTCAACTACTCGGAAGGTTCCATCTGGTTTGATTTCACTTACCATAAAACCAACTTCATCCATGTGAGATGCTACCAAGACGCGAGGTGCATTCGCAACTTCTGAATGTTTGATACCAAAAATACCACCTAGGCCATCTGTTACTACTTCATCCACGTGAGGTGTAATTTTTTCACGAAGATAAGCGCGTACAGGTGCTTCATGACCTGAGATAGCAGAAAGTTCTGTTACTTCTTTGATTTTAGAAAATAATGTTGTCATTTCTATCCCTTCTTTCTTTCAACCATTTTACCACTTTTTATAGGAGAAGGGTAGTGAAAATCATCAATCTATAGATCTATCTGCACCAAAAAAAGAATCACGACTGTGATTCTTTTTATTTTGAATTTCTCTTTAAAGAAAAGTGATCTGGTACGGGGTCCTTACCTATTTCAGACCAAGGATGGCATCGCAATATCCGGGCCAATCCCATCAGAACCCCCTTAAATCCATGCTTTTCAATAGCCTGAATCATGTAGTTTGAACAAGTAGGATCAAATCTACAAGAAGGTGGGAAAGCAGGGGATATAAAGCGTTGGTAAAAGCGCACAGGCGCAATTAAGATTTTTTTCATTATTTATTAGTTGTTACAGCCATGGCGTGTAGTTGGCTGATTTCTTTTTTGTTAAGACGACGGGATTCACCTGGACGGAGACCTGTCAAGTCTAGGTGTCCAAAACGTGTCCGAGACAACTTATCCACTTGAAGTCCAACTGCTTCAAACATCTTTTTAACCTGGTGGTTACGTCCTTCATGGATGGTCAACTGTACAACCGAACGGTTTTTAACAGGATCTACTTTGAGAATTTCGTAGACGGCCGGCTTAGTTTCTTACCATCAATCTCAAGACCACGAGTTAAGGGGCGGAGGTTTTCCTTATTAGCAATTCCTTTCACACGCGCCACATAAACCTTATCGATTTCATTACGTGGGTGAATCATTTCATCGGTAAAGTCACCATCATTGGTCAAAATCAAGACACCTGATGTATCCCAGTCCAAACGTCCTACAGGGTAGATACGCTCTTTCACATTAGGCAAAAGATCGACAACAGTCTTACGTCCCTTATCATCTGTCACACTGGAAATCACTCCGCGGGGTTTATTGAGCAGATAGTAAACCTTTTCTTCGTTATAGATGGGTTGGCCCTCAACCTCTACCTTATCACCAGACTTAATGGTTGTCGCTAATTCACGTACTACCTGACCGTTAACAGTCACCAAGCCTTGCTTGATCAACTCTTCTGCTTTTCTCCTACTGGCCACACCAGCGTGGGCAATATATTTATTGATTCTCATCTTCTTCTATCCTTTCACCAAATAATTGGCTTTCTTGTGCTTGAATTTCAAGCTCATCAATCACAGGCAATTCTTCCAAATGGTTAATACCCATGTAATCTAGAAAATAATCCGTAGTTACATAGAGATTAGGGCGACCAAGAACTTCTTTCTTTCCATCTTCTCGTATCAAGTCAAAGGCCTGTAACTTTGCCAAAGCTCCACTCGAATTAACCCCACGAATAGCATCGATTTCTATACGTGTGATAGGTTGCTTATAAGCAATAATGGACAAGGTTTCAAGCGCAGCCCTAGATAGGCTTTGGTTGATGGGCGCCTTAGAATATTCCTTCAAAACATCAGCAAATTGAGGCTTGGTTACCAATTTGTAGGCACCTCCTGTCTCAATCAGTGCCAAACTAGAATCCTGGTCTTTCATACTTTTTGGCTAATTTTTCTAAGCTTTGCTGAATTCCTGTTGGTGGTAACGATAAGAGTTCTGCCAACTGACGAGCCCTAATCCCATCTTCACCTGACACAAACAGGAGCGCTTCTATTTTTGCTAAAGTACTCATACGTCCTCTCTATCAAGCCTGACTTTGCTCTACTTGATTTTCCTCATTCTTTTTTATGAGATAAATATCTCCAAAACTCTCTTTTTGAATCAAGAGAATTTCTTGGGTTTTAATCAACTCTAAGGTTGCTAAAAAAAGTGTAATGACCTCTTGTAAATCCTTGGTTTCTTTAAACAAATCCTGCAGGCATAGTTGTTGCCCTTCTACCAAGGATTCCCGAACGATGACCATCATATCCTCAATCTTATACTCATCCCGTAAAATAGTTGTATGGTTTTTCGAGAATTCTTCCTTTTTCTTAGTCAATAAAGTTGAAAAGGCTAAGAAAAGATCAATCGTGGTCTTATCATGCACGAGTTCTGCATCTTCGTAAATCAACTCTGTCGGTGCTTTAGAATAATACTGGGCTCGTTCTTGGTGCTTGACTTCCAACTGCTCTCCCAAAAGTTTAAACTTACGATATTCTTCAATCTGAGAAAGGAGATCCTGCTCTAGGTCATCCTCTAAATCTGTCACTTCTGCAACCTTCGGCAAGAGCTTGCGACTCTTGATCAGCATGAGTTGGCTAGCCATCACCATATACTCACCTGCCACTTCTAAACGCATGGCTTGTAGGGTTGATATGTAGGCTAGATACTGCTCAATAACTTCTGTAATCGGTACATCATAGATATCCATCTGATACTTTGAAACCAAGTGTAAGAGCAAGTCCAAAGGCCCTTCAAAATCTTTTAATTTAATATCCATTATCTATATTTTTCTATGGTCATGACTGTTTTTAATCCCAATTTTTTGGCGATTTCATACAAGTCAACCTTCTCTTCAATTTGTCTCAGTATAAACTGTTCTCTCAATCCTTGAGCCGACAAATCTGCAAAACCTTTTTCCTTTAGAAAGGCTTCTAACTGACGAAAGGCCCATTGACGAGAGTATGTCTTACCAGTTTTTTCAAAGAGGTAGGTCTGTCCCATCAAGGGTTCTAACTCTGCAAGTAATTTTGTGGGAAGACTCAAGATTCTTTGTTGAGAGGCTTTATTAATTCTCAACACTTGGAAATCCAGGTTCACATCACTTGTTTTTATGGCTAGAATTTCACTAGGCAAGAGGCCCAATTCAACTATCAATAAGGCTATTAAACGCCCTTCTGGATAGTTACTTTCTTCCCAGAAAGAACTCAAGTCTAAAAGCTCTGACTTGACTTGTTTTTTCTCAGCCTGTTTCGGCAAATCTAAACGATAAAAGGTGCCAATCTTTCCTTTTTGGTACAAAAAGAAGAGAAATTGATTACAAGCAGAAACTTTACGCTTTTGGGCACTAATTTTAAAATTTGATAGTTGAGCTTGGTAGATTTTTAAACTTGTCTCAGAAATTCGTGCTCCAATAAGATCTAAGAACTGCTCTAAGTCATATTTATAAGACTGTTTAGAATTACTAGATAGATTTTGCTTTTCTTCTAAAAATGTTAAAATCCATTCTCTCATTTGCTTCGAATCTCATATTCCTTACTAAAATCATGCAGGAGGGCATTGACAGCCTTGAGGATTGACTTCCGAGTGATAATTCCTTGGAAAAGGCCATCCTTACCAACGACTGGCAGGAAAGACTCATCCACTAGCTTATGCAATACATCCGTCAATGTATAGTCTGGATTAACTACCGCGACATCCTTCTTTGTCATGTGAACAATATCCATATCCGCCATGATTTCCTGGCTCAACCCCTGCTCCATTTGATATGCAAAAATATCTCTAAGCCCTATGGTCCCAACAAATTTTTTCTCAGCAGTCACTACTGGAACTCGTGTATAAGTCATCTGGCTAAGGAGGAGAATTGCATGATCTGCATTGTGAGTATCAATGAGTACAGCCAAATTTTCAGCAGAAGTCAAAAAGGTTTCCTCTTGCTCCAGCAAAAAGAGTTCAAATTCTTTGGCAATCATCGAGCAAACTCCTTGGATAAGCCAGGATAAACCTCATGATTACGTGTCAAAAAGTCCACTTTGAAATAGCTGTCATCAATCTCTACACGAGCGTAGAGACATTCTCTGATGGTTCCACGTGGTTGGCTGATAGAACCTGGATTTAGAAAGAGGGTCTTCCCTTCCATCCAAGCATTTGGCACATGCAAGTGACCATAGAGACAGATATCAGCATCTTCTTCTTGGGCCCAGAAATCTAGTTTGGAAATTGAAGTTAATGTCAAATAAGTGTCCGTGGGTCTGGATAATCTTGGTAGGACCCAGTTGAGTCACTAAGCGTTCTGGATAGTCTGAATAAAAATCCATGTTTCCTCTGACTACCCGGATTCCTTCCCAGAGTGGTGAATCTGGGCGAAGTTCCGAGTCACCATCGTGAAAAATAGCATCGACTTTCCCAAGATAGCGGTCACGTATTTCTTCTACAATCAAGCTATCTCCGTGGGAGTCACTCATTACAATGATGGTTTGCTTTGCCATGATGGAAATACCTCCAAAAGTTTCTTAACGGCTAAGGCACGGTGAGATTGACTATTTTTTTCTTCAAGGGTTAATTCAGCTGATGACTTGCCTGTTTCTCCTACTAGGAAAAGAGGATCATAGCCAAAACCATTTTCACCCTTAGGTTCAAAGTTAATGTAGCCTGGCCAATCAGCTTCGACCACCAAGCTTTCCTTACCTGGGCTAGCCACAACCAAAGTGGTGTGGAATTGTGCCGAACGGTCCTTGAGTTCAAAGACCATGGCTAATTCGTGCAAGAGTTTAGCATTGTTTTCCTGGTCAGTGGCTCCCACTCCTGCAAATCGAGCTGACCAAACGCCTGGCAATCCACCGAGGACATCGACTTTAAGACCGGAATCATCTGCTAGAACCATCTTGCCTGTCAATTTGGAGATGGTTTCAGCCTTAAGGCGAGCATTTTCTTCAAAGGTCATACCAGTTTCAGCAACTTCAGGCAGATCTGGGTAATCATTGAGATTCTCCACATCGTATCCAAGTTTGTCAAAGATAGCACGAAATTCCTTGGTCTTCCCTTCATTACGAGTCGCTATCAACAAGGTTTCTCTGACTTTGCTAGTTTCAAAGAAGGCTTCGACATCTACTCCTTCTTTAGGTAATTCCACATACAAGAGTTGTCCATTTTCAACTAAGAGCAAGGCACCTTGGCGTTGAATGACTTCCAAATTGCGATCTGCCTCTTGGTTGAGCATATCTACTACAAATGAGAGCAAACGATAAAGAGAGCCATATCGTAAAACAGTGACTGAAAGCGGGAAGCCTCGCTCTTCATCTCCAAATATTTTGACGAATTGGAACATAGGAAAGTCTAACTCATCATCCGTCAAGGTCCGAATACCGCCAAAAACGCTATAAGAGCCTACATACCAGTCCTGGTCATCCTTGTATTCATAAATTTTGTTTGTCATAATGTTACATGCTCCACATGAATCTCTTTTTCTAGCCATTCCGCTCCAATCTGAGCAAAACTATGGCTATTTGCAGTCGTATAAAAACGGTGTTGTAGAGGCCCTGCATCACGGCCGCGATTAATCTCGAAATAATTGAGTAAGACAGAGATATCCCGTACACACTCTGCTCCACTATCAATCAGTTTCACTTCTGGTCCCATCACATTTTGGATAATAGGTCTGAGAAGCGGGTAGTGGGTGCAGCCCAAAATCAAGCTGTCTACCTTGCCCACTAATGGGCGCAAGGTTTCATAAACTACTTTCTTGGTCACACTGGTTGAAAGTGCACCAGACTCAACCAAGGGAGCAAACTTAGGGCAGGCTAAACTTTCAACTTGCAAACTTGGATCTAGGTCATGAATTTTTTGACGATAGATATCTGATTGTACTGTCATCGGTGTTCCAATCACACCGATTCTCCTACCCTGACTAGCTTTGATAGCAGCTGAAGCACCCGGTAAAATCACTCCAAGAACAGGAATATCGAGTTTGGATTTAATTTCTTCCCAAACAACTGCTGTTGCAGTATTACAAGCGATGACAATCATCTTGACATCCTTAGTCAAAAGAAAGTTGACCAACTGCCAAGTATATTCACGAATTTGCTCAGCAGGACGAGGCCCGTAAGGTGCCCGTGCCGAATCTCCAATATAGACGATTTCTTCATGAGGAAGCTGGCGCATGAGTTCACGTACAACAGTCAAGCCTCCAACGCCCGAATCCAAAAAACCAATTGGTCGATTATCCATACAGTCTTCTTTCTAGTCTTATTTTTCTGATTGATAGTTCATTATCATTACATTTCTCGCTGAAATTTCTGACAGACTGGTAAACTCCAGACTATCTCCCTCTTAATCATAATCAAATATCAATAGAATGCAAGGAAAAAGTCTTATCCTTAAATATCAGTTGAACATAGTGAGAAGTCTGGAATTTTCATCCCAGACTTTTTCCTATTTATTTTTTTATTGTTAGCAAGGGCTGCTTTTTTTGTTGGCGAATGATTTGGTGGTACACTTGTTGTACCTTAGCTTCGCTTGGCTTTTTGACCATTTGCACTCAACAGAGTACGAACTGCTTCTGCATTCAAACGTGGGTTATCAGCAAATTCTTTTTCGATTTGCTTGCGCACCAAGTACATTCCTCCAAGTGCTCCACCAAGAAAAGCTAAAACAATCAATACAATTGCTAAAATAAGGTCCATAATATTTCTCCTGTTTCTTTTTGAATCTTCTATATTATACCATAAAGTCCCACGCCTGACTAGTTTTGATTTACGCTTTCAAAAGGGTAGGGCATCCCTCAGATTCTTTTTTCAGCTCTAATCTTTTTTTAATTCAATAAGATTAAAAAAATAACTAAAATTTGGTAAAATAATTCAGTTTTTTTCCTAAAAAAACCTTGCATTGGATTGATTTATTTGCTATATTAAAATTATACAAAACAAAGAAACATCTTTCTGCAAGACTTATTTTTTACAGGAAAATGTATGCGCTTACAGATTCAAGAAAGGAGTTTTTTTGGAGAAGAGCTATTGGGAAAATCCTGTAAGTATAGCATCCGAAAATTGACCGTTGGAACTGCTTCTGTTTTTCTAGCGACACAGAATGTAGCTGCCGATGGCATCGAAGTGAAAGAAAATCAAGCAAGTGTCAGTGAGAATACGGTTCAAGTGAATACAAAAGTAGAGGAACCCACTCAAGAGGATAAGGAAAATCAACCAAGCACAGAAAATCCAACTTCTACTGAATTAGCTGCCAAAGAGGTAAAACCTGAAAAGGAAACACCTCAAATACATAATCAATCAGAGACTAACGCTGTAGTTGAACCTTCTGAAAATAAGGAGAGTGAAAAACCAGAACTTCCTATGACTAAGCAAAAAAACTATCAACTTCATTATGACCAACCAACTGTCCCTTCTTATGACGGCTGGGAAAAACAAGCCCTGTCAGTCGGAAATGGAGAAATGGGGGCAAAAGTTTTTGGGCTCATCGGTGAAGAAAGAATCCAATATAATGAAAAAACTCTCTGGTCTGGTGGACCGCAACCAGATAGCACCGATTACAATGGGGGGAACTATCAAGACCGCTATAAGATCTTAGGAGAAATTCGTAAGGCATTAGAAAAAGGAAACCGCCAAAAAGCAAAACAATTAGCGGAGCGCAACCTAATCGGACCAAACAATGCTCAGTATGGTCGTTATTTATCTTTTGGTGATATCTTTATGGTCTTTAACAACCAAAAGAAAGGCTTGGAAAATGTTACCGACTATCATCGTGCCTTAGATATTACCCAAGCTATTACGACTACTTCTTATAGCCAAGATGGAACCACTTTTAAACGCGAAACCTTCTCTAGCTATCCTGACGATGTTACTGTAACCCATTTGAGTAAAAAAGGGGATAAGACCCTCGATTTTACCCTTTGGAATAGCTTAACAGAAGATTTACTTGCTAATGGCGATTACTCTTGGGAATATTCGAATTATAAACAAGGGGGCGGTTACGACTGATTCGAATGGTATCTTGCTCAAGGGGACTGTCAAAGATAATGGACTACAATTTGCTTCTTATCTTGGAATCAAGACAGACGGACAAATCACTGCCCAAGATGGCTATTTGATTGTCACTGGAGCTAGCTATGCGACCCTCTTACTCAGTGCCAAGACCAACTTTGCTCAAAATCCGAAAACTAATTATCGGAAAGAGATTAATTTAGAAGAAACTGTCAAATCTATCGTTGAAGCTGCTAAGGCCAAAGAGTATGAAACTCTAAAACATGACCACATCGAGGACTATCAAAGTCTTTTCAACCGTGTTCAACTAAATCTTGGAGGTAACAAATCTAGCCAAACTACAAAAGAAGCTCTACATACCTACAACCCAGAAAAAGGACAAAAACTAGAAGAGCTCTTCTTCCAATACGGACGTTATCTCCTCATCAGTTCTTCTCGTGACCGGACAGACGCTCTTCCTGCCAACTTGCAAGGAGTCTGGAATGCGGTAGACAATCCACCTTGGAACTCAGATTACCATCTCAATGTCAACCTACAAATGAACTATTGGCCTGCCTACATGAACAATCTTGCGGAAACGGCTAAGCCAATGATCAATTACATTGATGACATGCGCTACTATGGCCGTATCGCTGCTAAGGAATATGCAGGAATCGAATCCAAAGAAGGTCAAGAAAACGGATGGCTGGTCCATACTCAGGCGACACCATTTGGCTGGACGACTCCTGGTTGGAATTATTATTGGGGTTGGTCTCCTGCAGCCAATGCTTGGATGATGCAAAACGTCTATGACTACTACAAGTTCACCAAGGACGAGACCTATCTCAAAGAAAAGATTTATCCAATGCTCAAGGAAACAGCCAAGTTCTGGAATTCCTTCTTGCACTACGACAAATCTAGTGACCGTTGGGTTTCTTCGCCATCCTACTCACCAGAGCATGGAACTATCACGATTGGAAATACCTTTGACCAATCTCTAGTTTGGCAACTCTTCCACGACTATATGGAAGCAGCCAATCATCTCAATGTCGACCAAGATTTGGTGACAGAAGTGAAGGCTAAATTTGACAAACTCAAACCACTTCATATCAACCAAGATGGCCGAATCAAGGAATGGTACGATGAAGACAGTCCTCAATTCACTAATGAAGGACTTGAAAACCATCACCGTCACGTTTCTCATCTGGTTGGGCTCTTCCCAGGAACCTTATTTGGCAAGGATCAGCCTGAATATCTGGAAGCAGCACGCGCAACCCTAAACCATCGTGGAGATGGTGGAACGGGTTGGTCTAAGGCTAATAAAATCAACCTCTGGGCTCGTCTGCTTGATGGAAATCGTGCCCATCGTTTGCTGGCAGAACAACTCAGATCCTCAACTCTAGAAAATCTCTGGGATACGCACGCGCCTTTCCAAATTGATGGGAACTTTGGTGCAACTAGCGGTATGGCAGAAATGCTCCTTCAGTCTCACACCGGCTACATTGCCCCATTACCAGCCCTTCCAGATGCATGGAAAGATGGGCAAGTTTCAGGTTTAGTCGCTCGTGGTAACTTTGAAGTCAGCATGAAATGGAAAGAAAAGAATCTTGAAACGCTATCCTTCCTTTCTAATGTGGGTGGAGACTTAGTCGTAGACTATCCAAATATCGAAGCTAGCATTGTCAAGGTAAACGGTAAGGAAGTACAAGCTACCCTCATCAAAGACAATCGCATCCAGCTTGCTACTCAAAAGGGCGATGTCATTACCTTTGAAAACTT
>BNJU01003948.1_pt1 | contig 108622 bp, 128 predicted proteins | sample 8539281 | NCBI WGS metagenome assembly BNJU01 (sample SAMD00202456, study PRJDB9452) | human saliva metagenome | isolation source: human saliva | place: Japan
AACATATCTCTTATGTTTTTCTAATATAATATCTCAAAAAAATCTAAAAAAACTGTCTCTTCCCGCTGTTTATAACACTTCGCATATTCATCAGCAAAAAAATTTTTTTGCTATTTTTTTCATTTTCCATCATTCTTGAAACATTTTTTTCATTCTTCTATTTAAATTAAGTTTCACATTAAACTTCATTCTATTCAAATCCACAAGATAAAATTCATAATTCCCGCTTTTTATCCTTAATTAGCACATTTCCAGGCGAATAATCCTCAAATTCCACTCCATTTTCATGCAAATTAAATGAAAATCTTGCAAACTGCTTTATTATTTTTTTCACGATTTTTTTCAACTTTTGCAAACATTCTTTCCATTTCTTCACTTATTTTATAATTTTTCCCTTGCTTAGCCTTTTCCTCCTCAATATCCTCAGGCCAGAAAACTTCCCTGCAGGTAAAATCATATTTCAACTCTTCACTTATATAATAACTATTTTTATTATTTTTCATTCACAAAATCGTCAAAATAAGCAATCGGCTCTGGCGTCTTTATTTTTGTATTCCAATAATTTTTTTGCATACTCATAAGAACGTTTTTGCCTTTGAACCTTTTAAATTTATAGAAAAAAATTTGTAATAAAAATCCTTTCTCTTAAATTTTTTTACATTTATCATTTTTTTATTTTTTTAAATCATCAATTTTTATTATGTTTTTTTCTTTTTTTAAATTCACGTTTTCCAAATTATTTTTCAAAAATCTATTTCAAATCTTTTTATCTCATTTCTCCCAGGTTCTACAACATATTCCCCAGCTTTATCAAAAATTTTTTTCAATACATTTACCAGTGTTTTTTTCATCATATTTCCTATTAACTTCATATTTTTTTCTTCCATTTAAAATCCCCATAATTTTTTTATTTTTTTAAATTTCTTTACTTTTCAGAATTTTTCTTGCTTTTCCCTTTCAAATTTTTCTCTTATTTTTTTCCTTATTCTTTTTTTCAATTCCTTTGAAAATTCCTTATCTTCCATAATTTTTTTCCCAACTTATCCACACATTCAAGCGCCTCGTCATATTTATGCTGTAATTCCAGAACATAAGCCAAATTCACATAATGCCTAAAATTTTTCAGGCTCTAAAATTATCATTTTATCACAAACTTTCTGTGCATTTTTCATAATCTGCAATTTTTCACAAAAAAATCTTCCCTGCAAATTCAGCATTTTTTTATTCGTGAAAGTTCCTTATTTTTCATTTGTCGCATTTTCATAGTTTAAAAAGCAATAGCCTTATTTCCTCATATTGCTCTGCTCTAAATAATATCTCAAAATAATCTTCAAACACGTAATCTTCCACATTTTTCACAATTTATGGCAATATTATAATATTTTATAACTTCCTTTATATTATTCGCATAAGCCATTGTATCGCCCATTCGTGCATAAAGTGAAAATTCCTCCACTTCATTAAATTTAGAATTTAACAATTTTTCATATTCAGAAATCGCCTCATCATATTTTCCCATCATTGTAAGGCAATCTCCCTTTTCAACATACGCTTCCGAACTTTCAGGCTCCATTTCTATCGCAATATTAATATTTTCAATTGCCTTTCTATAATACTTCAACAAAGCATAGGACATTCCCATATTAAGATACACAAAATAATTTTTTTCTATATCTAAAAATTTTTTTATAAAGCGAAATCGCCTTTTTCAGTCTTCCCAGCGACTGATAAACAAATCCCAACGTAAAAAGCGTATCCTTACTCTCAGGATACTTTTTATACAATTTTTCAGCATACTCCTTCGCTTCCTCAAACATCCCAAAATCTGTATAAATTTTGGAAAGTGTCATAAGCGCCGAATAGTTGCTCTCATCAATTTCAAGCACCGACTTCAAATACACAAGCGCATCGTCATACTTGTAATTTTCCATCGACTTATCCGCTTCCTTCAATAATTCTTTAATATACATTTTTTCTCCATTTATATTTAAATTCTTCTGTAATTTACAAAAATCTATAAAACCCAGTTAATACAGTATTTTTCAAGATCAATTCCTTTATTTCAGGTTACTTCTAACAAATCCAATGATAATAATAAAATTACTTATTAATCATATTTACCATTTCCATAAATCTAGATGGCTCCCTATCATAAGGATTTGGCATAACATCATCTGTTATCATAAGCCACCCTGCATTTCTCTCTCTTGATAATCTTATAATTCTTGCATATTCCTTAGGGTTAGCGCTATGCACAATATGCCAGATATGTTTTGCATTCACCTTATTTTTTTCAAAATCAGATTTTGGCTTCTCAAACTTATTAATATAAACATTTGCACTTACTTCGCTTGTCACAAAAATATCCGCATAAGGCGAAATTGCATCAGTAATCGGTGCTCCTGGATTAGCAATTACAAGATTACTTTTAGACTTCCCTTTTACATAATCAAAAATTTCCTTCATATAATTTACCTGCTTCAAAGTATCCGAAGCAATTTCATCAAAAAAGAATCCATTTATATTATCCCTGCCATAAAACTCCAAATATCTGTCAACTTCATCTTTCACTTTCTCAATATTTCTTTTCTGATAATTTGTAGAAATATAAGCAATGTTTTTTATCCCAGCTTCCTTGTTTTTCTTGATTTGAGTCACGTAATTCATTTCAATCTTTTTCCCTGCCCCGTTATCTGGATTTATCAGCACATAGGGAACTTTATCCTTCCCAAGTGCCAAAATATCATCCCAAAACGAATTTTTCCCATCTGGATAAGTATATGTTGCAGCAATTACAGACTGCTTCATCTTTGCATTGTTATCAATATTTTCACTTGAAAATCCATTAATTCCCAACATTATTCCAACTATCAAAAATATTTTTTTCATTATTTATTTTTTACTCTCTTTCTTCTTTTGAATCAAATAGTTAATACTAAATCCTATCAAATAAAAATAACATAAGATATATTATTTTAACATATTTTTTGAAATAATTGTAATTTTTTTCGATAAAATGGCAAAATAAAATCAATACCTCCTGCTATTTTCAAGCCTAAACCTGACATCCCTTTTCAACCTTCTCAAAACTGCCTTTCTTTCAATCTTAAAGACCTCCTCATTATCACTTCCAATTTTGTAATCCACATAATTTTTTATAAATTTTTCCACATCTTCCCGTGATTCATTCCGAATTTCAAACTCATAATCTCCATTTACAGAAATTTCCTTATTTTTTTCCACACAATAATAAAGCATATCGTTATAAGTCTGCTGTGCCAAAATATCCCGTGCCTTATAGTATGTGGATTTATCTGTATTTGCTATTCTAACTGCCTGTTTTTCAGATATATACGGATTATCTTTTTATTAAATTTGATATTTTCTGAAATTTTCCAATTTTTTTCTCATTCATTCTGCACTCAAAACACAATTTTTTTCATTGCTTTCCTGCAAAAAAACAGAATTTTACATTTCTCGCATTCAACATACCCAATACTTTTTCAAATATTTTTTTCTCTTTTTTCAATTTTATTGCAACTTTTTTTCCAAACTTCTAGCAATATCTTCATACTTTTTTTATCAATTTTATCAATATTTCTATGAATTTCCTTAATTTTCCTCTGGAGAAAGTACAATATCCTTTATTTTTTTCAGTAATTTTATTTTTCTGATTCAACATTTATCTTTCTTTTTTTCCAGCATTTCCACTGGAATTTCTCCAACTCGAATTGTCCCTCTATTTTTCCTCATTTTCAATAAGTTCATCCAGCAAATCACGTTTTACCTTATAATTTATTTTTCATAAACTCTATGCTTTCCACAAATTCTCCATTCAGGAAAGTATTTATTTTTTTCCCTTATGACTTCTGCGCACATTATTGTCGTATGATAAATAACATTGTCATTAATAACTACAACTAAATTTTTTTATTAAACAGCCCCTTTGGATTAGTTTTTTTCACCAATCGGACCATTCACGATCTGCTTCCAGTTTCTTTTTAATTTTTCAAAAAAATATTTCTCATTTTTTTCAAAAGTGAACTTTTTTTCTCAATCGCCTCTAATGCCAAACTTTTTTTAATTCTCTAATTCCTTCCATTTTTTTCAACCCTTTTTATTTATTTTTTTATTTTAAATCTATTCATAAAACCAAATTTTTTTATATTATTATCTAACTGCAATCGTAAAATTATATAATTGTCAAGCAAACTATCCAAAAATACAGCAAAACCATAAAAAAATTATTCTGCTATAACTTTTTCCCCTTTCCACAATGAATTTTTTTCCCTTCTATCCCCAAATCCTCTGTTGAAGTTATAAAACATTGAATTTTTTTATTCAAAAAAATAATTTAAAATGCTCTTTTTTTCTCACTTCATCAAAATACGAAGCAATGTCATCCATAATAAAGATCGGATACTCATTTTTTTCTTTTTATTAAAAATATCAATTTCCGAGATTTTTCAGCGAAAAAAATTATAGATTTTTTTCTCCCTGAGAAGAATATGCCTTTGCATTTTTTTCCCATTTAATTCAAAAATAAAATCATCCTTTTGCGGTCCAAGCAAACTATACCCTAAAAAAATTTTTTTCCCTTTCACTTTTTCTTTTTGCACATTAACTCAAAATTCCCTTTCAACTCTTCCCTGGTTTTCTTTTCCACATCTCCAAGAAAAACAGTCGTATTTTTAATTTAAGTTCCGAATTTTCATCAAATAACTTTTCTATAATTTAGATTTAGCAAAATTGATAATTTTTTTATAAATTCCCGCCGATTTAAAAACAATATTCAGCCCTTCCTCAATAAATTTTTTTCATTATAAATTTTATAAATTTCCTCTCCAGTCTTTTTCCTTTATAAGTTTATTTCGCACCTTCAATATTTTTCTCAAAATTTACAATCGACTGCAGATATTCCCTTTTTGCCTGCGAAATTTCATAGTTAAAAAAACTTCTCCTAACCCCAGGATTTCCCACAATTAGCTCAATATCTTCAGGAATAAATGAGATAATATTCAAAAGTCCCACATAATTTATATATTTATTTTTTTCCCTGTCAATATAAAAATCCCTTCTATCCTCATTCACATCAATAGCAATAACATTTTTCCGAGAAATCCCTTATGCTGATATTTCCCAAATACAATTAACCTGTTCAAATTATACTTGCGAATCTCCCTTTACCTTCTTAGTCCTAAAACTTTTCCCCGTAGCCAAAAAATAGACAGCCTCAATAAGTGATGTCTTTCCCTGTCCATTTCTCCCATATATTAAATTAAAATACCTGTCAAACTTCAACTTTCCATCCACAAGGCAACGAAAGTTATTAAAACTAATCTGATCCAAATACATTGATATTTCTTCCCTTCATACTACACTAAATCTCAAAAAAATTATTTCTATTTTTTTCTCACTGCTATCTTTTTCCCCAGCAAATTCCACAATATCCCCATCATAAATTTTTTCCACGTCTTGTTTCCACAACATCATTTACTTTCACTTCACCATTTTTGAATAAACATTTTCCTTCCACTCCAGAACCTGTAAGATTTGCCCACTTTAACAGCTGATCTAATTTTTATAAACTCAGTATTTATCGCAATTTCTTCAATTTCATTATCTATTTTTTTCTCATTTTCTCTTCTCCTTATATTTTTTTATTTCTCTTTCAATCATTAATAAAATTAATGCTTAATTTTTTTCTGTGGAAAACTCATTTTTTTGTGGAAAACTTTTTCCACAATTTTTTTCCACATCTTTTCCACAATTGCAGTTTATCTCCATTTTTTTACTAACTTTTTTTAACTATTTACTTTTTCCACATTGCATTGTGGATATAAATTTTATATATGTGGAAAAACTTTTTTAAATTTTTTTATTTATATAATTTTTTTATCAATTTATATTTAATTTAATATTAACTAAAACTGATTTATCCACAAATGTGGAAAAACTTTTTAACAATGTGGATAACTAAATTTCAGTTTTACACAATTATATTTTACTTTTTCCACAATCATAGTATTAATCGTAAATTTTAACAATCTTTTTCCACAAAAAAATTGTGGAAAACTTTTCCAACATACTGTGGATAACTAATTTTTACTTTTTCCACAATGATAAAATTTATTTTTTTAATTAATCAGAATATAATTATATTGATAATAAATATTTATAAAAATTTAGATTGTTGAAAACTTTTTTTCCACAGTGGAAAACTCCAGATTTTTTTAATACGAGTTTTTCCACAAAGTTTTTCCACATGCTTTTCCACAATCTTTTACACCTTGAATATTTTTCTTGTTTAGCGTGTCAATTTCCTTCTTAAATACAATATCTTCTTTTTATTTTTCTTATCAATTTTTTTCTAATACTGCTTATAACCGTGCTGTGGTCTTTTCCGCCAAAAAGCCCGCCAATTGCAGTTAAGCTTAGATCAAGATCATCGTTGTTTTTTAAGAGATACATTGCAATTTGTCTTGTTTCAACTATTTTTTTCTGGCGTTTTTTAGATTTCATATCGGCTACACTGATACTATAATGTGCAGAAATCATTTCTATTACTTTTTGGGCTGTCATTTTAGATTGCTTCCGCTTTACGTTGTGCATAAGCATTTCCTGCACTAATTCCAATGTTATTTGCTCATTCAGCAGTTTTGCCCTTGCATTAAGGTTTGTAAGCGTTCCTTCCAGTTCTCTTACATTTGTATTCAAGGAGTCTGAAATATATTCTAAAATGCTTTCATCTATCTCAATTCCCTGTGCTTCTGCCATATTTTTTAAAATCATCATGCGAGTTTCATAGCCAGGGCTTTGTATTTCCACAGTTAAGCCTGACAAAAATCTCGATTCCAGACGTTTTGACAGATTTTTTATCTCCTTTGGCGACTTGTCGCTTATCATTATTATCTGCTTTCCTAGTTCCTGCAGCTTGTTAAAAGTGTGGAAAAACTCCTCTTCCACAGTTCCTTCTCCACGTCCAAAGACCTTTTCAAAAAACTGTATGTCATCCAGAAGAAGCACATCTAAAGCACGAAAGGTGTCCCGAAAATGCTGAATCCGTCCACTGTTTAAAAACTTTGAAAAAAACTCATTTGCAAATTCTTCTGAAGTGGAATAATAAACCCGTTTTGTCGGATCCTTTTTCCAAGATTGCATTCCCCACAGCCTGCATAAGATGGGTTTTTCCAAGCCCTGAACTTCCAAAGATGAAAAGCGGGTTGTAAACAGTCGGATTTTTCACAACTGCAAGACACGCATTATATGCCAGCCTGCTGTTTTCCCCAACTACAAAATTATCAAGCCGATGTCTAGGATTTAATCCTGTGTGAATTGGAGCTTTTTCCCTTGTTTCCTTTGGAAGTCTGTGTACTTCATTCTGATACAGCATTACATCCTGTTTTTTTACTTCAAACTTCATTGTAATTTCCTCATCAGTCACAATTTCCACAATTTCTTCCATCTGGCTTCTATACTTTTCCACACTTTCCTTTATCAGTTTAGAATTACAGGTAAGCGTAAATATGTTATCTTCTATTTTTTCTGCCTTTACATTCTCAAAAAAAAGCTCAAATTCTCCTTCACTAATCTTCCTTTTCATAGTTTTTTTCACTTTTTCCCACAATTTCACGACATCCATCTGCTATTTCCCTTCTTTTATTATTAATTTATAGTAAAATTACTATCGTGTAACCTCTAATTTGATTTAACTATAACATATATAAAATAAATAATCAAGATTTTTGAAAAAGTTTTTCCACATACTTTTTCCACATAGGAAAAATACTAACAAAACCTTTATTTATCACAATAATTTCACTTTTTTAAATACTTTTTCCACAAAAATCTTATATCCCCATTTTTAAGCACTTTCCACAGGTTTTTCCACAATTGATTTAGTTTTTCCACATCCTATGTTGATAACTATGTGGATAACATTGTGGAAAAAAGTTTTCCACAAAATCGGCAAAAGTTTTCCACAGGTTATCCGCTGGCAATCCCTTTATTCATCGGTATTCCCACATTTCCACAGTGCATAATAATAATATATATATTAATATATATTATATTAGTTATTATAGGAATGTGGAAAAACTGAAATGCTGTTAAAAAAACATTAAAATATGAAACTGCTATAAAATAAAAAAATTCTATATAAATAACTCTTTTTCATTTTTCAAACAAATTAACTATTAAAAAAACAGTAAACTTATATACTTTTTACACAAAGAATCAAACTAAATACAAAAATCCTGGAAAATATTTATAATCTATCTTACAAATTTTACTTTAATAAACACTATTTAACAAAAAGATAGCAAGAAGTCTCGGACTTTCTATAAGTGGGAGATGAATTGCTTTTTTTGTAAAAATTGAAAAAAAGGATACTCTATGATACAATTTTTTGTATAAAATATCGAAGAGAAATCATTAATGATAAAATTTCTAAAGAAATAATTAAAAAAATAATATTCAAAATCAAAAGGAGGTGTAATTTTATGAAATATAATTTAGCATTCAAATACAGAATTTATCCAAATAAAGAGCAGGAATTATTGATAAATAAGACTTTTTGGATGTGTTCGCTTTTGTTTACAATACAATTTTGTATATTGCTAATAAAATTTATGAAGAAACTGGGAAAAAAATAAAAATAATTACACCTGCCAGTTTGAAAGAGTGAAAACCAATTTTTTTGAAAAGAAGTGGACAGTCTAGCACTTTCAAATGCTCAATTGAATGTAAAACGATCGTTTACGAATTTCTTTCAGAAGAGAGCAAAATTTCCAAGGTTTCAAATCTAAAAAGAATAATGTTAAAAGTTACACGACAAATTGTGTGAATAATTCGATACGAATTGAGGAAAATAAATATTTGATTTTTGCCAAAATTGAAAAAAATCAAAATTAAAATATCATAGAGAAATACCGAAGTATTACAAGATAAAGTCAGTAACATTGACAAACAGTAATGGAAATTACTATGTTTCTGTCTTTGACGGAATTTGAAAAAGAAATTCAAAAAAATGCCAAGTAATGATAAAGTAATTGGACTTGATTTTTCAATGTCTGAATTATTTGTCAGTTCTGAAAACCAAAGGGCTGATTATCCAAGATATTTTAGGATGTTAGAAGAAAAAAATTAAAGAAATTACAGAAAATCATTATCAAGGAAAAGTAAAATTTTCTAAAAATTGGTATAAGCAAAAAGCGAAAAATATCAAAATTGCATGAGTATATTAAAAATTGTCGAAGAGATTTTTTTGCATAAATTATCGAAAAAAATTGTCTGAAGAATACAATGCTGTGGTTGTTGAGAGATTTGAATATGAAAGGGATGAGCCAGGCATTAAATTTTTGGGAAAAAGTGTCGGAGATAATGGATGGGGAATGTTTTTGAGGATGCTTGAGTACAAGTTGATGTTTTTAGGGAAACAATTTTTTTGAAGATAGATAAAGTGGTTTCCATCATCGAAAACTTGCAGTAAATGTGGAAACGTTAAAGAGAAACTGAAATTATCAGAAAGAAGTTATAAATGTGAGTGCTGTGGGATTGAAATTGATAGAGATTACAATGCGGCATTGAATATAAGAAAACGTTGGAAAAGAAATAATGGGATATTAGAAAAATAAAAAGAAAACAGGGCAGGGAACTGCCCGAAGAGCTTAGTAAATATATTTGGCTAGCAAAAAGCAGATACTTCCCTAAGAAGCTCCCACTTCTAAAAAGTGGGAGTAGTTCATAACTAATTATTTTTTTATTCCACAAAGAATCAAGATCCCCTTATTTTTAAAAACATTTATTTTATTAAATTCTAAATTATATACAATTTCAAGCAAACCTAATAATATTAAAAACACTTTTTACTTTTATAAATTTACAATGTCCAATTTCAATTGTATATTTATACTATTCAATGATACTATACTAAATTTATTAGTATTTTTTTAAGATCAAAATCTATTATTACCAGATAAATCAAATATAATTTTTTTCAACAATACATAAAAAAATAATTATAAATACAATATAAATTGAAATTTAAATATAAACGGCTTAAAAACTTGACTTTTTTTGAATATTGTATATAATATTTACAAAAAGACAATAACTTTTTTAAAAAAACACGAAAGAAAGGATAAGAAATGACTAAAAGAACATATCAACCAAATAAAAAGAAAAAGAAAAAAAAGATCATGGATTTAGAAAAAGAATGCAAAATAAAAAGCGGAAGAAATGTTTTTAAAGAGAAGAAGAGCTAAAGGAAGAGCTAAATTATCAGCATAACCCGGTGTTAAATTCAACACTGGGTTTTTTAAAAAGCATTAATCTAAACAAATAGGAGAGCTTTTTATATAATAAAGATTTCTTGAAATTTGTCTGAATTTAAAGATTTTGAATATCTATTAAGCTCTCGTTTATCTTAAAAATCTAAAGAAGAGAAATATGTCTATTAACAAAATAAAGAAATCAAAGGATTTTTTTCATTAATATATAACAAATCAAAAAAATGCATACAAAGTATGCTATTATTTTTATAAGAGAAAATAATAAACAGCGATTTGGCTTTGTAGCCAGCAAAAAAACTGGAAATGCAGTTCAAAGAAATAGAATAAGAAGAATTTTTAGGGAATTTGTGAGAATACATAAGGATAAATTTAAAGAGAATACTGATTATGTATTTGTCGGCAAATCTATTTTTGAAGGATAATTTAAAAAAATTTAAAGTATAAGGATATAGAAAAAGGATATTATCAAGGTGATAAAAATGATAAAAATATTATTATTTATGATAAAAAAATTTATCAAAAAGGGCATTTCACCTTATTTAGGGAGAAGATGCAGATTTTATCCAACTTGTTCGGAATATTCACGACAGGCAATTACAAAATATGGAGCAGTAAAGGGGACTTACCTGACAGTAAAAAGGTTGTTAAAATGTCATCCTTTTCATAAGGGTGGATATGATCCGTTAAAATAAAAAAAGAGAAAGTTTAAAAATTAAAAAAAGTTTCACGCAAAAAGGCAAGTGAAATTTTATTATAAAAATGGAGGAAATTATACATGTTTAAAATACAAGCACTAGTCGATTTTGTCGTACATATTTTGAATGCGATATACGGTGTTGTAGGAAATTATGGGATAGCAATAATAATTGTTACAGTTTTAATGAGAATAATTATATTCCCTTTGACATTGAAACAGGAAAAGTCAATGAAAAAAATGAGGGAATTACAGCCTGAACTTGAAAAAATAAAAGAAAAATATAAAGACAATCCACAAGAATATCAGCAAAAAACAGCTGAACTTTATAGGGAAAGCGGAGTAAATCCACTAGGAGGATGTCTGCCATTATTAATTCAAATGCCTGTATTTGTGGCATTATACTGGGCTTTTAGCGGAAATGCCATTCCAGCAGATGCAAAATTTTTATGGTTTACATTAAAACAGCCTGATAGACTGTTTATGATAGGAAACTTTGCATTTAATCTGTTGCCAATTTTAAATGTTGGTGTTACTTATATTCAACAGAAAATAATGACAAGTGCAACAAGTGGACAGGAATCTAGCCAGCAAATGCAGACAATGCTGTATATGATGCCTCTTATGATGTTATTTATATTTTATAAAATGCCATCAGGAGTAACGTTATATTATTTAGTTTCAGGGGCTTTATCATTAGTTCAGCAGTATTTCATTTTGAAAGGAAGAAGTGATGATGGAAAAGATAATATTAAAAGCTCAAAATGAGGAAGAACTTAAAAATATGATAAGCCGTTCCTTGACACTGAAGGAAGATGAAACTTATCAGGTAAAAAGTTTTAAAAGTATCCTAAAAAAAATATTATTTGTAAATATAAAAAGGTGAATATGAAATTGAAATTGTTAAAAAGTCTGAGTTAAAGGCTAATAGTGAAATAAAAAAACACAAGAATCAAAAAGTGCAAAGCGAAAAATAAAATTGTAAAAAAAAGAAACAAGAAATTATGATTTACAAAAAGGAAAAGTAATCGAAATAGTAATAACAAGAAAAAAACTATAAAAAAATGAAAATTTTTGAAAATGATGGAAAAAAACTAGTCAAGAAAAGCTATTCTGATACGAATATAGATAAGATTAGAGGTTTTTTTAAGGAATTTATTGTGAGTGTAAGGCTGGATGTGAAAAATTGTGAATGTTAAGAAGGAAAAATAATGGAAAATATTTAGTTGTTCTTGATGGAAAGGATATGAGATTTTTTTAATTGGAGAAAAAGGGAGTGCCTTGAACAGTTTGGAATATCTGATAAGCACAACTAAAAAAATTTAAGCATTTAAAAAAATTTCTGTTGATTCTAACAACTATAAGGAAAAAAACGTGAACATTCATTACGGGATTTGGCTAGAAAGAAAGGGAAAGCTGTTTTATCGACTGGGAATGCGATAAAATTAAATCCTATGGCCTCACACGAACGTAGAATCATTCATGAAGAAATTTCATTTATGAAGGGATTGAAAACTGAAAGTGTAGGAGAAGATCCAAAAAGATATTTGATTATTAAAAAAAGCTGGATGAAAAAAATTAGAAAAAAATGATTTTTAGAAATAGAGGTTTAAGATGTTATTTGATACAATTGCGGCTATTTCCACTCCAAAAGGTGAAGGTGGAATTGCCATAATAAGAATATCTGGAGATAAATCATTTGAAATACTGGACAAAATATTTGTTAAAAAGAACCCAAATGCTAATTTGGGTTTTTATAAATTAAATTACGGATTTATCAAGGATGGAGAAAAAACAGTAGATGAAGTGATGGCTGTTAGGCTTAAAAGCTCCAAAAAGCTACACTTGTGAAGATATTGTGGAAATAAATTGCCATGGTGGAACACTTGTTTCAGAAAAGGTGCTTGAGCTTGTGTTGAGAAATGGGGCAAGACATGCTGAAAGCGGTGAATTTACAAAAAGGGCATTTATGAACGGGCGAATAGATTTATCGCAGGCTGAGGCGGTTATGGATATAATTCAAGGGAAGACGGAAAAAAGCGTGTCTTTATCGCTGGATCAGTTAAGAGGGGATTTACGAGATAAAGTGAACCAGTTTAAAAAGGCATTGCTTGATATTACGGCTCATGTGAATGTTGTGCTGGATTATCCTGAGGAAGGGATTGACGATCCATTGCCGGCTGAATTGAGAAATAATTTGGAAAAAGTCTATGAAGAGGCAAATCGTCTGATTGATTCTTATGATACGGGGAAAAAAATAAAAGAGGGGATAAAAACGGTTATTGTGGGAAAACCTAATGTGGGAAAATCTACATTGCTGAATGCTCTGCTTCACGAGGAAAGAGCGATTGTAACACATGTTGCAGGGACAACACGGGATGTTATTGAGGAAATAATTAATATAAAAGGGAGTTCCGTTAGTTCTGGTGGATACGGCTGGAATCAGAAAAACTGATGACATTGTGGAAAATATTGGTGTGGAAAAGTCTAAGCAGTTTATTGGGAAGGCTGATTTGGTGCTGCTTGTGCTGGATGCTTCAAAGGAGCTTGAAAATGAAGATATAGAAGTTATAAATCAGATTAAAGAAAATAAAAAGAAAGTTATAGTATTATTGAATAAGATTGATTTAAATAAAAAAATTAATCTTGAAGGACATAATCTGGAAAAATATTGTTGAAATATCAGCAAAGGACAATATTGGAATTGAAGATATGCAGGAAAAAAATTTATTCGTATATTGTGGAAGAAGATGTGGAAAAACTCATCAGAAAAAAATTGATAATTACAAATATTCGTCATAAAACAGCACTTGAAAAGACAAAGGATGCGATAAAAAATATTTTTGAAACGATAGATATGGGGCTTCCTATGGATTTGATTTCTGTGGATTTAAAGGAAGCATTAGATTCACTTTCGGAAATTACTGGGGAAATATCATCTGAGGATATTTTAGATCACGTATTTGGGAATTTTTGTGTTGGGAAATAAGGCGATTTCTTGTTTGAACAATAAATTTTTTTGTGAATTTTTGAATCATGTCATTATTTGGCAAAAAGTTTAAAATTGCTTTGTTATTGCAACGGATAGATGCTATTTTTGCTTTTCATAAGAAAAGTTTAGAGTAATTTGAAATAAGAGAAGATATAAAGTTTGGTATAAAATGGAGGGAGTAAATAATGGCTAATAATTATGGAGCAGAAGCTATTACGGTTCTGGAAGGGCTGGAAGCGGTTAGGAAGCGTCCTGGAATGTATATTGGGTCGACTTCATCACGTGGGCTTCATCATCTTGTGTGGGAAATTGTGGATAACAGTGTGGATGAGGCGCTTGCTGGAGTTTGTGATAAGATTACTGTGAAAATATTGGGAAGGAAATATAATCGAAGTAACTGATAATGGACGTGGAATTCCTGTGGGAATGCATAAAACAGGAAAATCAACATTGGAAGTTGTACTTACAGTATTGCATGCTGGTGGAAAATTTGACAACGACAACTACAAAGTGTCAGGTGGACTTCATGGAGTTGGAGTATCTGTTGTAAATGCCTTGTCAGAGTGGCTTGAGGCGACTGTCACGCGTGATGGAAAAGTTTTTCGACAAACATATAGGCGGGGTGTGCCAGCAACGCCTGTGGAGGAAATAGGCACAGCTGACGAGAATGAACATGGAACTGTAATTAGATTTAAGGCTGATGATGAAATTTTTGAAACAACAGTTTATGATTATTCTGTGCTGGAATCACGTTTGAAGGAATTGGCATATTTGAATAAGGACTTAAAAATTGAGCTGGCTGATGAAAGAAATGCTGATGATATAAAAACTGAAGAATTTTTGTTTGAAGGTGGAATAAAGGACTTTTTAAATGAAATTATTGATGATGAAAAAAATTATTGATGATGTAATTTATATGGCTGATAAAAATGCAGATTGAGGAAGCTAAAGAAGTGGAAACTGTGGATGAAAAACGGAAATACTGTGAAAAAAACACCGAAGCGCAAAATTTGTGGAAGTGGAAATCGCTATGAATTATACAACTTCTCAAAGGGAAAATGTCTATTCGTTTGTGAATAATATAAATACACATGAAGGTGGAACTCATGTCAGCGGTTTTAGAACAGCGCTTACAAGAACTATTAATGATGTTGCAAAGCAGATGAACCTGATTAAGGATAAAAATGGAACATTTCAAGGGAACAGATGTAAGGGAAGGGCTAGTCTGCGTAATAAGCGTAAAAATACCTGAGCCGCAATTTGAAGGGCAAACAAAGACAAAACTTGGAAACAGTGAAGTAACAGGAATTGTATCAAATATTGTTGGAGGAAATTTAAAATTTTATTTGGAGGATCATCCAAAGGCAGCTGAAAAAATCATTGAAAAAATGGTAATGTCTAAAAGAGCAAGAGAAGCTGCGAAAAAGGCAAGAGAACTTGTGCTTAGAAAAAATACGCTGGAAGTTGGATCACTGCCTGGAAAACTGGCAGACTGCTCCTCAAAGGATCCGGCTGAGTCAGAAATTTTTATAGTCGAAGGAAACTCGGCAGGAGGTTCTGCAAAACAGGGAAGAGATAGAAGATTTCAGGCAATATTGCCGCTTCGTGGAAAAATATTAAATGTGGAAAAATCAGGAGTGCACAAGGCTCTGGAAAATGCAGAAATTCGTGCGATGATTACAGCCTTCGGAGCTGGATTTGGCGATGATATGGATATAAAGAAATTGAGATACCATAAAATCGTAATTATGACAGATGCCGATGTTGACGGGGCTCACATTAGGACATTAATGCTGACATTCTTTTACAGACATTTAAGGGAATTAATTAACGAAGGCTATATTTATATTGCACAGCCGCCTTTATACAAAATTCAGGCTGGAAAGGCGATTAGATATGCCTATTCAGATGACCAGCTAAAGCAAGTGACAAAAGTTTTGGAAAAAGATGGAAGAAAATACACAATTCAACGTTACAAAGGGCTAGGAGAAATGAATCCAGAACAGCTTTGGGAAACTACCCTTGATCCAGAAGTGAGAACATTGTTAAAAGTTTCGATGGAAGATGCATCTTATGCGGATAAGATGTTTAATATTCTGATGGGGGATAAGGTTGAACCTAGAAGGAAATTTATCGAAGATAATGCAAATTATGTAAGGAATTTGGATATTTAACAAATGGAAGTATAGAATTAGAGAAGAAAAGAGGTGCAGATGATGTCGGACGATTTTAGAGATGACGATGAAAGAGAAGATGAAATAACGGAAATGGATGAGAATGATGATAGGGAAATAGTTGTGGAAGGAATGCCTAAAGCAACTGATTTGTCGAATGAGGCGAATGTTTACATTGAGGATGAGATAAAGGCTGCTTATTTGGATTATTCGATGAGTGTAATTGTAAGCCGTGCTTTGCCAGATGTAAGAGATGGATTAAAGCCTGTACATAGAAGAATTTTGTTTTCCATGAGTGAAATGGGGATGAGTCATAAAACTCCATTTAAAAAATCGGCAAGAATTGTCGGGGATGTATTGGGGAAATACCATCCGCATGGGGATTCTTCTGTTTATGGTGCGATGGTTAGAATGGCTCAGGATTTTAATATGAGATATGAACTTATTGATGGACATGGAAACTTTGGTTCAATTGATGGGGATGAAGCGGCGGCAATGCGGTATACGGAGGCTAGAATGGCTAAAATTACTGAAGAGCTGCTTGCGGATATTGGAAAGGATACGATTGACTATAGAAAGAACTTTGATGAAAGTCTGGATGAGCCAGTTGTATTGCCTGCTAAATTGCCTAATTTGTTACTAAATGGAGCAAATGGGATTGCAGTGGGAATGGCTACAAATATTCCGCCACATAATTTAGGGGAAGTAGTTGACGGAATTGTTGCATTAATTGACAATCCTGAAATTTCAATTGATGAACTGATTGGTTATATAAAAGGGCCAGATTTTCCAACTGGTGGTATAATTAACGGGAAACAGGGAATTTATGATGCGTATAAAACTGGACGTGGAAAAATTAAGAGTCGCAGGACGTGTGAAATTGAAACTTCAAAAAAACTGGGAGAAAGAATCAATTGTTGTGACAGAATTGCCGTATCAAGTGAATAAATCTAGGCTTATTGAAAAAAATTGCAGATTTGGTAAAAACAGAAGAAAATTAACAGGAATATCTGATTTGCGGGATGAAACTGACAGGGATGGTATTAGAATTGTAATTGAGCTGAAAAAAGGTGAGGAAAGTGAATTAATCTTAAACAGCCTTTATAAATTTACCGATTTGCAAAATACATTTGGTGTAATTATGCTTGCGCTTGTGGATAATGCACCGAGAGTATTGAATTTAAAGCAGGTTTTGCAAAAATATTTGGAGCATAGATTTGAAGTAATTACGAGAAGAACTGAATTTGAGCTGAAAAAGCTAGAAATAGGGCTCATATTTTGGAAGGATTTAAAATTGCTCTTGATAATATTGAGGAAGTAATTAGAATTATACGTGCTTCTAAAGATGCAAATGTTGCACGGGCTGAATTAATTGATAAATTTGAATTTTCAGAAATTCAGGCAAAGGCTATTTTGGATATGAGATTGCAAAGACTTACTGGGCTTGAAAGAGATAAGATTAATCAGGAATATAATGAACTTATGCAAATTAATTGAAAAAAATTAATGGGAATTTTGTCTGACGATTCAAAAATATATGGTATAATTAAAGAGGAGGCACTTAAGTTAAAGGAAGATTTTGGGGACGAACGTAGAACTGAAATTAGAAATGCAAGAGCTGAAATTAGCATCGAAGATTTGATTAAGGATGAGGAAGTTGTTGTAACGCTTACAGAAAAAGGTTATGTAAAACGTGTGGCAATTGATACTTACCGTTCTCAAAAACGTGGTGGAATTGGAGTAAATGCTACAAATACAGTGGAAGATGATGTTGTAAAGGATATGTATATTGCCAAGGCTCTTGATACATTGCTTATTTTTACAACGAAAGGGAAAAGGTATTCAGCATAAAAGTTTATGAAATTCCTGAAACTGGAAAACAGGCTCGTGGAAAACTTATTGGAAATATTATAAATTTAGACAATGATGAGAAAGTTAGCACTATAATAAAAAGTTCGTGAATTTGAAAAAGAATAGAAATTTATTCTTTGTAACACGAAATGGAGTTGTTAAAAAATCTGAACTGACATTGTTTAGTAATATTATGAAGGCTGGAAAACGGGCAATCAGATTAAATGATGATGATGAAGTTATGTTTATTGGACTTACAAGCGGAAGCGGAGAAGATGAAATCTTTGCGGCAACTAGAAATGGTATTGCCATCAAATTCTCTGAAAAAGATGTAAGAAGCATGGGAACATCAGCAGTTGGAGTAAGGGGAATTACATTACGTGATAAGGATAAAGTTATTGGAGCTGCAATTATTAATTCTGAAATGGATGACGATAAAATGAGATTCCTTACAATAACTGAAGAAGGTTATGGAAAACGAACAAAACTTTCTGAATACAGACTTCAGTCAAGAGGCGGAAAAGGGCTCATCAATGCAAAACTGAATGATAAAACTGGAAAAATTGTAGATGTAAAAAAATCGTAAGGAAAATGATGAAATTATGCTTATTACTTCAGAAGGTACGTTAATTAGAACAAGCATTAATGATATTACTGTGCAAAGTCGTTCGGCAACAGGTGTCAGAATAATGAAAGTTAGAAATAATGAAAAAATTGCCTCTGTTGTAAAAATTACAGAAGCTCCTGACTTTAGTGAAGAAAAATAGGTTAAATAAAATTATCATAATAAGGAAGTGGTTAAAATGTTACAAAAAAAGCATTATTTTTTTAGTTACAGCAGAAAATGAAATACAGCCATTGGTTAATTTTTGCGGGAATTTTTTTAAGAAAAAAATATGATGTTGAAATTGATGTTATTTACATCAAGGATGTCTTAAAATACGAAGTTTTTTTCCTGTGAGCATTGAAGGTATGAGGGCTAAATATCGGAGCAAATTATGCCTTTAAGGAATATAGGGAACTGGAAGAAAAAACTGTAAAAAAAATAAAGGAAAAAATGACAGCTGATATTTCAAATTTTTACACAAAGGATGGAGAAACTTCTGAAATTATCCTGGAAGAATTGAAAAAATATGATTTGCTTGTGCTTGTAAAAAAATGAAAAAGTAACTCCTGTATTAAAGGAAATTTTTAAGAAGCATATTCAAGCCATTAATTATTTTACCAAATGTGGAAAAATTTCAGACTGGATAATTTAGTATTGCTTGATGACGGGGCTTATAATGCAAATAAGACATTATTTACTTTTTTCCATATATTTGGTGAGCAAAAGGTAAATGTACTGCGTGTAAATGTTGAAGAAGATGATGAAAACAGCCTAGCTCAAAGATTTGGAGAAAACTATAACCTTATTCACAAAAAAAGGAGATACATTTAAGACAATTATGAATGAATCTCAAAAATTATGATTTAGTTTTAATGGGAGATTTACGGTATACAGTAATGGTTGAAAGAATTACTGGTAAACTTGGAGTTAGAATACTTGAAAATCTTCAAAAACCGATTTTTCATTGTTTAGAAAAATTAATCACAAATAATAATGGATACTACTCAAACAGTTTGTAATAGCTGTTTGGGTATTCCTAAATTTTTAAAAATATGCTCTTCCTCTTTTTTTGATTTTTTTAACTGGAACAATTAAATAATATTTTTATATTTAATTTATTTTTTTCATATAAAAAGGAAAAATATAATAAAAAAATAATATTAGTAATAAACTATTTTAGATTATAATAAATGCAACTTTATTAAAAAAATCTATGATTGAACATATACAAAAAACAAATAAAAATTAGTATAAAATTAAAAAAATATAGCAAATTTATTTTAGAAGATTATAAAAATTAAATATCAAATTATATAAATATTTATTTTTTTGAGAAAAATAATTGTAACATTCAAAATAATTTCAAAGTAATTTTATTGTTAATAAGAAACAAAAAAACAGGGCAGGAACTGTCCGAAGAGCTTAGTAAATATATTTGGCTAGTCATGCGCAGATACTTCCCAAGAAGTTCCCAATTCTAAAAGCGGGAGGAGTTCACTCTAAAAGATGATAAAACTGTTTATAAGCTGGATTGAAATGGCAACTAATTTTTTGAAAATTTTTAGGTTGTCTAGTTTTGGCAGTTTGATTTTAAAGAGGTTTGAGTATATAATAAAAAATTTTTCAGTAGGGAAAAATTAAAAGATGGAGAGAGGAGATTTAATGAAAGTATTAATTTGTTCGGATAGTCACAGAAGACTTGATTATTTTCAGCAGGTGATGGAGCTGGAAAATCCAGAAATCGTAATTTTTGCAGGAGATCACAGCACCGATGCAATTGATATGTCATTAGTTTATAGGGATGTACTTTTTGCTATTGTAAAGGGGAATACTGATATGGATGATTATGAGTCCAGAGATACGAGAATATTTGACTTGATGGGGAAAAAGGTATTTCTTACACATGGACACTTGTATAATGTGAAACGGACACTTGAAGAACTAGAGAAAAAGGCACATTTGGAAAAGGCTGAAATTTGTGTTTTTGGACATACACACAAAGAATACTTTGCAGAAAAAAATGGTATAATATTTGTAAATCCTGGAGCATTGCAAGATAAGAAATATATGTTATATTATGGTGGAAAAAAATTCGAGTCGAAAGTATTGAAATAATTTGAATTATTTTTTAGTTTTATTCCAAAATATTGGTAAGGACATAACTTAGTGAATTTAATCATAAGCTATGTCTTTTTTTTGTTATTTTTTAAAAGAAATTTAGCACAAGTTAATCTAAAATGTAAAAATAACTATTATAAAAAGACACTAAATGTGATATAATAACTCTGTATACAGATTAAGGAGAAAAAATGAAAATATTGGTAATACATACGGCATTTATTGGAGATATTGTCTTGTCTACGCCATTGATTCAAAGACTGAAGGAAATGTATCCAAAAATCAGAGATTGATTATTTGACATTGCCGGCAAATAAGAGCGTTATAAGCAATAATCCCAATTTGAATGAAATAATTCTTTATGATAAAAAAAGGGAAAAGATAAAGGGAATAAAGGGATTTTTTTGAGAGTATTAAAAAAATCTTGAAGCAAAAAAATATGATTATGCAGTAATACCGCATAGATTTATAAAGTCGATATTGCTTGCAAAACTGGCAAAAAAATTCCGAATATTGCTGGATTTGATGTGGCGACAGGCTCATTTTTTTGCTAAATAAGAAAGTTCATTATGACATGAAAAAGCATGAAGTGGAAAGATTGCTTTGATTTGGTGGAATACAAAGGGGAAAAAAATTCCGATTAGAATTTATCCTGCAAAGGAGGATTTTGCAAAAATTGACAGAATTTTTGGAAAATAATGGATATTTTGGAAATGAAGGGCAAAAGTTAATATTAATCGCTCCTGGAAGCCAAAGACCTGAAAAAGATGTGGCCTATAGAAAAAAATATCGTTTAGTTATTGAAAAAAATTGAAGAAAAAAATAAAAATTATTTTTATTGGAATAACTGGTTCAAAAAGCTGAAAAGGAACTGTCCCCTAAATTTTTGAAAATGATAAAAAAATGTTATTGATTTTCGTGGAGAAATTAACCTTGTTGAATTTGGGGCCTTGATTTCAAGGGCTGATGTTGTTGTAGGGAATGACAGTTCTCCAATTCATATTGCGAGCGGATTTGAAAAAGCCCGTTTGTAATTGGGATTTTTTTGGACCTGGGAAAACGTTCATTGGGATTTTTTTCCTTGGAAGGAAAAAAAGTAATGTTATTGAGGATAATGAGTTTTATGAGAATAATATTGTGAAAAATTCCAGGACACCAACATGAGTATAGGAAGGATTATTATAAGGGGATTCCTTTGATTGATACAGAGAGGGTATATGAGGAGATTTTTGATAAGGATAGGTGTATAAAAAAATGAAAGAAAAAAACGGACATAACAATAGTTACTGCTTTTTTTGATATAGGTAGAGGTAAAATAAAAAAAGAGGAATCTAAAAAAATTTGAAGAGAAGTCCAGAAATTTATTTTAGTTATTTTAATTTTTTTAGCAGAATTAGATAATGATATGGTCATTTTTACAGAAGAAAAATATAAAGAAAAAAAATAAAAAAAATAAGAAGCAATAAAAAAACTGAAATAATTATATTGGATTTAAATAAAAAAATTCTCCAAAAATAATAAAAAAAAATAAAAAAAATACAAGAAAATAACGAATTTAGAAAAAGAATAAATCCCAATGAAATACATAATTTAGAATACTGGCTTCCTGAATATGTGTTAATAAATAATTTAAAAAGCATATTTAATAAAAACAGCAATAATAAAAAAACTGATAAAAAAACAGAATTAGTCGCTTGGGTGGATTTTGGATATATTAGAAATAGAGAGACTTTAAATAATGTGAAAAAAATGGGAGTATAACTTTGATAAAGAAAAAAATACATTTTTTTAATATTTTTTTACAAAAAGAAAGTTAAATAAAAAAACTAAAGAAAAAAAAGAAGATATGTATAATTTTATTTTTTTAATAATGATACAATTATAATAGGTGGAGTAATAGTAGGGGCAACTAACAAATGGAATGAATTTTATAAAAAAATTACGAAAAAGCACAAAATGAGTTATTAATAGAGAATATTGTGGATGATGATCAAGGAGTTTATATAAAAACATATTTTGAAAATAAAAAAAGATGTTTAAATTAAATTATTTAGGTAAGGAGAATGGTTTTCTTTATTTAAAAAAAAATATGATAAGACATCTAAAAATTCAAAAAAATAAGGAGACTGGTAGGATTAAAATGATAGAAAAATATAAATTTTTATAATTCAAAAATATATAATTTAAATGAAAAAAATTATCACAAAAGCCCTATAAATATGTGTATAAAGAATTATTGCCAAAAATATATGACAAATTACAAAGTAATGTATATCTTTTGAATCAAAAAAACAATTGCAAAAGGATTGGGATAATATTTTAAAGGATTACTTTGAAAATAAAGTTATTGGAAAAAAAGTTAAGCCAAAAAAGACATTGACAGATAAGAACATAATATGGCAATTTTTGGGGACAAGGCTGGGATTATGAAAAAAATTGCCTAGCGTTGTAAAAAAATTTGCTATAAATCTATGGAGAAATATGGCAAGGGATTATACTGTAATTCGTCTGGATAATGAAAGTATGAAGGAATATCTTGATATTCCAGAATATATTTTGGAAAAATTAAATGATAAAAGAATGGGATATGCTCACTTTTCAGATATATTAAGGCTTGCATTGCTGAGTAATTATGGTGGTGTATGGATGGATGCGACAATACTTTTGACAGATTATTTGTCTGAAAAAAATATTTTTGAAATGGATTATTTTTTTATTTCAAAGGGATGAGAATTTGGAAAATAAAAAAAGAATGGGAAGATTATGATTCAATTTATTTTTTTCTTGGAGTAAAAAAATCGAAGGTAAGAATGTTAAGCAGTGTTATTTTTCTCACATAAAAAAATAACAAAGTTATTAATACGTTATTAGATATGTTAATGATTTTTTTGGGAAAACAACGATTCAGTTCCAAATTATTTTTATTTTTGCAGATACTTTATAACGAATTAATAGAAAATTATTATAAAAAGGAACAATGTCAAGTTATATCTGATACTTTTTCCTCATGAAATGTTTAGAGTATGGTTTGATAAATATTCTGAAGATAAATTACAAGAAATAACAAAAAAATCAAGTATTCATAAATTGTCTTTTAAAAATAGAAAATAGTAAAAGAAAAGAAAGATGGAACTTTTTTTGAATATTTTTGAAAAAAATGTATGAAATAGAAATAGACTTGGAAAAAAATAAAAAAAGGATGAAAAAAAATATGAAAGTACTGGTATTACATGGTCATTTGAGCATGGGAGGAGAAGAGAGAGTTTTACTTAATGTTTTTAAAAAAATTTGGTTGAACTGAATTATAATGTTGATTTGCTTTATAACTTGGAATCATGGAAAAAAATAATTTATTTGAAAATGAAATTCCAGAAAAAGGTGAATTATGAATTTTTATTTAAAAAAATTATGATGGAAAAAAAGCAAAAATTGTTAAGGAAATTTTTTTAGGCTACGGGCAAAAACAACTTATTTAAAAAAAAGTGGAAAAAGAGAATAAAAAGAAAAAAACTATGATGTTGTTATAGATTATTCTTCAAATTTGTTGAAATATAAAGATTTTTGACATAGCAATTCCTGTATTTGCCTGGATTCATTTTTTTCACTTACTTTTTGGAGAACAGCTAAGTGCAGACAAAATAGAAAAAAATATAAAAAAACAATATAAAAAAATATGATAAAATACTGGCAATATGTGATACAATGAGAAATGAGTTTGTGGATATTTTAGGAATGGATAAAAACTAAAGTGGAATTAGTCTATAATCCAATAAATCTTGAAAAATAATTAGAGAAAAAGGCAGAGAATCTAAATCCTGACTATGAAAAATATTTAAAAGAGGATTATTTTTTTACAAGTATCACGCTTTGACACAGCAAAAAGCAGCCTGAACATCTAGTTGACATTTATCATAAATTAAAGCAACGAGGAATAAAGGAGAAAACTTTATTTTTATTGGAAACGGGTGAAAAAGTAGAATTGATTAAACAGAAAAATTAAAGAACATAATCTGGAAAATGATGTGATCTTTGTTAGGACAAATTGAAAAATCCGTATCCATTTTTTTAAAAATGCAAAATTATTTGTACATACTGCTAAAATATGAAGGATTGCCAACTGTACTGCTGGAAAGCCTTGCTTTTGGAACACCTGTTATAGCTTATGATTGTCCCTACGGGTCCAAAAGGATATATTGGGGAGAAAATAGTGAATATGGTGAACTTATTCCGTTAAATGATAAAGACATGTTTGTGGAAAAAAAGTTTACGAATTAATAAATAATAATGAAAAAAATATGAAAATTATAAGAAAACTATCATTAATTGAGGCTGATGATTTTTTCAATGGAAAGTAATAAAAGCAAAACTAAAGGAATTAATAGAAAATATAAATGAGATTATCAAATAGAGGAGAAAAAAATGGAATGTAAAATTTTATAAAAAAACATAATGAACAATTTAAAAAAATATGAAAAATTTTGAAAAAAATAAATACAATCGGATATTATAGTTGTATTCTGTTGGCATTGGCATTATTTTTTTATCAATACAGTTTCAAAAGAATTTTTAGGGATATGGGTTTCTTTGCTGTTTTTTTAATAGCAATGATTTTTAAAAGGCAATAGGCTAAATTTTTGATAAAAATTTTAGATAAAAAAATATTATATGGAATGTTGATATTTGTTGGAACACCGTATATCATAGCAATAATAGATGGAGGAATATTGGCTCGGCTTGATATGGATGATTACGTAAAAATTTTTTTATTATTTTTTTCCATTGGTATTTTTTGAATACAAAGGAAAAAGATTTTTAAATTTTTTTAAAAACTTTATTAGTTGGAGCTGCAATTTCTTTTATTGATAACATTAGGAATATTTGTAAAAAAAATTATAATACTTGGAAAAAAATCCAAAAAGGGTTTTGCATACGAACGAATATATTTTGAATTGCCAACGCAAGATTTTTGCGAATATAATGTGCATAGTATTACTGTTTTTAATTTCGTTTCTATGTTTTTTTACAAGATAGAAGATAAAAAGTAAAAAAATTTAAAATTTAAAAATGATTTTTGTTTGCTTTAGTTATACTAGATAATTTTTATTTTACTAGTTAATCGATCTAAAATGGTTTATATTTGTTTAATTCCTACAATTATATATATTTTGTGGAAAAAAACAAAAAAATATATTTTATCATTTTTTTAACAATGTGCTTTTTGGTACATATTTTGTATTGCCAAAAAGCTATATCTGATAGATTGCAATACATAATAAAAATTTAAACAAGATCCTTCCAGTAATTTAAGACTAATTTTTTTGGGATGGTGCAATGAAAGCGATAGAAAAAAAGTCCGATAACAGGAATGCAGTCAAAAGAAAGATGGGATTTTACAAGAAAATATTATAAACAAAGAGGTATTTATGAATATGTTATGCAGTTTTATCCAAATTTTGAAAAAAACATAATATGAAAAATGGGCTTGATACACATAATATGTATTTGCAATATTGGGTTTATTTTGGCATTGGATTTATTTCGTTGATATTGCTATTTTTTTATGATAATTCCAAGCAGGCTAATAAAAATGTCATATTATAAAATAAATAAATACAGCTATAATCTTTCAAAAATATGTTGCACTTGAAATAGCTTTAAAGGCTTCTTTTTATTTGTTATTTAATTCAAGGAACTACTGAAATAAATTTGAATAATCAATCAATGATAATCGCTTTTGTGATGCTGCTTTGTATGATAAATTTTATGTTTAAAAACGAAAAATTCAATATTAAAGGAAAAAAATGAACTGGAAATTTTATAGACCATACAGGGATAAATTAGTTGATAAAAATGAAATATTAAGCAGGATATTTGATAAAGAGAAAAAAAGATGCAGATTTAGATCCATCCAAAAAAATAAACAGAATTTTTATTTTTTTAAGGACAGATGGAAAAATAGGAGATTATATAATAAGTTCATTTATCTTTAGAGAAATAAAAAAAATATTATCCTAATATAAAAAAATAGATGTTGTTTCTGACAAATCTTTAGAAGATTTACTGAAATTAAATAAGAATATAGATGAATACTATATATTTGACAGGAAAAAAATTTTTTTGAATGGAGAAAAATTGCACGAATACTGAAAAAAATAATTATGATGTATTGCTTGATTCGACGGAAGGTTTGAAGTATAAGCAGGTTTATCTTATAAACAGGGTAAATGCCAAAGTTAATGTTGGATATAATAAAGATGGCTATAAAAATATATAATAAGAATGTAAGACAGAATAACACTTTAAAAAAATGATTGAAATTTATAAGCAGATGATGAAGAAAGTGAATATTGAAATAAAGGATACAGCTTATGATGTTCCAGTTTCCAAAAGATTCAGAAAGAAATGTAAAAAAAAATTTTTTTAGATGAAAACAATGTTAGCGAGAAAAATAATTGCATTAAACTTTTTTTGGAGCCTCTAGAGGAAGAAAAAAATAAATGAGGAAGTTGCCTTAGTTATAATAAGAAGGCTAAGTGAAATGTATAGGGATCATAGGATTATAATTCTGGATTCTCCAAATGACAGGGAAACGATTTATAATATACTTGAAAAGACAGATAATAAAAAAATATTTTTATTTTTTTGAAAAAGTCCAGAACGGTACTTGATTCAATATCTATAATTAAAAATAGTGATTTGGTGGTATCGCTGGATACTGCCATCTTGCATATTGCCGAAGGGCTGAATAAAAAAATAATGGCTTTTTATGGACTGAAAATTAATAAGAATAAATGGCGGATAAAAGAAGAAGGCAATATATTAGTTGACTATACTGAAAAACGGATCAATGATGTGGATTTTGAAAAAGTATTTGATAAATTAAATTATAAAAATATGTAGAATTTTGCAGGTTTTTGTAAATATCTAATAAAATGTGCAGGCGATTGCAAAAGTAAATGAATTAAAAGCAGTATTTATAAGCCTTGTCAGAGAGCGGCGAAGACTAAGAAAGTCAAGCATAAAAATATTGTGTTCTTATACTTTTACAAATGACTATAAAATATGAAATGGGAGAAGGGCTTATGAAACTATCTGTAGGAATAATAACTTTTAATGAGGAGAACAGGATTGGAAAAACTTTGGATTCTGTGAGGGAAATTGCTGATGAAATAATAATCGTTGATAGTGAAAGTACAGACAGGACTGTGGAAATTGCACTTTCAAAGGGAGCAAAGGTTTTTGTGGAAAAATGGAAGGGATACGGTCCGCAAAAAAATTCTGTCCTGGAAAAATGTAAAGGCAAATGGATTTTATTAATAGATGCTGATGAAGTAATATCAACGCAGCTAAAGGAAAAAGATATAAAAACAATTATCAAATAGTGAAAATCCATCAAGCGATGTTTATAAAATAAAATTGAGAAATATTGCATTTAAAAGGGAAATAAAATTTGGCGGATGGGATGATTATGTAATCAGGCTGTGGAAAAACGGAAAAGTAAAAATAAGCAGCCGTGAAGTTCATGAACAATATCAGACTGACAGTAAAATAAAAAAATAAAGGAAATGATAATTCATTATACTTACGACAGCATTGAGGAATTTCTTGAAAAATTAAACAGGTATACTTCACAAAGTGCAAAAGAATATATAAAAAATGGGAAAAATCCGAACTTTATAAAAATATATTCAAAAATGATGTTCAGATTTTTTAGAATGTATATTTTGCAGCTTGGATTTATGGATGGATATGAAGGCTACCTGCTTGCCAAGTACAGTTCCATCTACACAATGACAAAATATACAAAATTACGTGAAGAATATTATAATAATTTGGGAAATGACACTTCTCTCGTTATTACTACCTACAATTGGCCGAAAGCTCTGGAAGTATGTCTGAATAGCGTGTTAGATCAGACTGTTGCTCCAAAGGAAATAATAGTTGCCGATGACGGCTCAAAGCAGGAAACAATAGATCTTGTAAAGAGATTTCAGGAAAGCTGTCCGCAAAGCAATATTATTCATTCTTGGCAGGAAGATAAGGGATTTCGGGCTGGAATGTCAAGAAACAGGGCGATAAGCAAGGCATCTGGAAATTATATAATAATAATAGATGGTGATTTAGTACTGAACAGGCATTTTGTTGAAGATCATATAAAAAATATGAAAAAAGGCTGCTTCATTCAAGGATCAAGAGTTATAACTTCGGCAGTTGCGGCAAAGAAGATAATGGAAGGCAAAAGAATAAATATTTTTAGCAAAGGTGTAAAGAATAATATAAATATGATAAGAAGTAAAATTCTTTCTAAAATATTTACAAAAGTAGATAGAAATTTACGTGGAATAAGGTCTTGCAATATGTCCTTTTTCAAGGAGGATCTAATTAAAGTGAACGGATTTGAGGAGGAAATAGAAGGTTGGGGAAGGGAAGATAGTGAACTTGCTGTAAGGCTATTTAATATTGGATGTAAAAAGAAAAAATTAAAATTTGAGGCATTGACTTGTCATCTGTATCATAATGAAAATGACAGAAGCAGGCTGAAGAAAAATGATGAATATTTGGTGGAGGCTATAAAAAGCAGAAAAACAATGGCTAAGAAGGGGCTTGATAGATATGAAGGAAGTAACGCTGGTAATAACTAGCTGCGGGAGATTTGATTTGCTGGAAGAAACGCTTGACAGCTTTTTTGAATGTAATACTTATCCGATTAAGAAAATAATAATAACAGAAGACAGTACAGAAGGGAAAAAACTGGAAAGGCTGATTTCAAAATATGATGGTAAAAATCAAGACTTTAGGCTGATAGTAAATGAAACACGGTTAGGGCAGCTAAAATCAATTGACAAGGCTTATCGTGAAATTGATACTGAATATATTTTCCATTGTGAAGATGACTGGAAATTTCTTAAAAGTGGATTTATTGAAAAGTCAATGGAAGTGATGGAGGAGGATGAAAAAATTTTAGTTGTTGGGCTTCGTTCAAAGGAAGATTTTAAGGAAGATTTTTTTTATGACGAAGATTATGTTTCAAAAAAAGGGGAGCATTACTACAATGTAAAGGGAGAAATATTTACTTACAATCCAGCCTTGAGAAGAAAAAAAGATATGGATTTGTTTGGGCTTCACGAGAAATTGGAAAATCAGCGATATGAGGAAGTTTTGTCAGATTTTTACAAGGAACGTGGATTTAAAGCGGTATTTTTTAAGGAGCCTTATGTGACCCATATTGGGAATAAAAGGCATGTGCATTTTAGCAACAGGAGAAAAAATACAGTTCTGAATTTTAAGATTGATAGGTTGATTAAAAAAATTAGAGCAAAAATTTTTGAAAGCTAAGAGGTAAGTTATAACTTGAAGGGAGGGAAAGATGATATATTTATTTTTTTGATAATAATTTTGCTGTTTTTTTGGCATTTATTGTATATAATAAAACTAGGAAAAATTTTGTTTTATGCCTTATGTATCACAGTGTTGACAGTGAAAAAGGGAAAAAGGCGGAATTTTTTGTGGATGAATTTGAAGAGCATATAAAGTGGATAAAGGATAAAAAGACTTTTTAAAATGGAGGAATTGAAGGGATTAGATTATAAGTTGCCGAAAAAAATTCAATACTTATAACTTTTGATGATGGATATAAAAAAATAATTATACTTTGGCTTTTTTTCCAATTTTTAAAAAAAATATAATATGAAGGCTACAATATTTTTTTGAATACAAAGTTTATTGAAAAAGGATGATGCTTATTTAAACTGGGCTGAAATTAGGGAAATGTATGAAAGCGGACTAGTTGATTTTCAGCTTCATACACATTCGCATCAGCTGACAATAAAGAATATTGATGTTCTGGATTTTTATGATGAGGAAAGTTCGCCATATTTTAAAAGAGAAAGCTATAGCCTGTTTTTTGATGGAAATTATGATGAAAAAGGGATGCTGGAAAAGTTAAATGGACTTCCTGTGTTTAAATTATGAAGCAAGATTTCTATTCCTGGCTATAAGGCTAAAAAAAGGATTTTTGTGGAAAAAGTATAGAAATATTGTGAACCTCAAGAGAATAATATGTCTGAAAAAGGAAAAAAAGGAATTTTTTTGAATAAATTATTTAAAGAAAGAAAAGATGAGTTTTTTGATAAAATTAGTGAAGAACAATTTAAAGAAACTGTGAAATTTGAAATTTTGGAAAATAAAAAAATTATTAGTGAAAAATTGGGAAAAATTCCAGATTGTCTGGCTTATCCTTGGGGACACCGATATAAAGGCAATAGAGACGATATAAAAAAATTGGGAGTGGATATTTTTTTATAACAACTAGAAAGGGCGTAAATTCCTTTAAAAGCTTAATAAAGACTGGATTTATCGTGTGAGCGGAGATGATTTTGAGAATTTTGATGAATTTAAGAAGGAATTGACTGATGGATCTACAGCAATTTATAGAAAAAAATATTCAAAAAAAGCATTAGGAGAGAACAAAAATGAAAGAAATAAAAAAAGTTGTTTTTTTAAGTCAGCTGCTAGAGGAAGATGAATCTCTTACACATGAAGAAACAGTTGAGCTATATAAAAAAATATTTAAAAAAATTACAATGAAAGCGATATGTTGTTTAAATTGCATCCAAGGGGATTTTTACATATAAAGATGAATTTCCGGAAATGGAAATATTTACAAGTAAAAATACCTTTTCAGATATTTGAATATATGGGAGTATATTTTGATACGGTTGCAACAATTTATTCTACTGCTGTGTGGGATATTAAAAATGCTAGAAAAATAGATTTTTTTGGAACAAAGGTACACCCAAAACTGCTTGCCCAATTTGGAAACATAGAAAAAAATAAGAAATACAAAAAAATAAAAAAATGAAAGGTAAATTTATGAAAATAGTAAAATTAGATTTTGGAGAAATTTTAAAACTGAAAAAAATACATAAAAAAATATTATATATTAATTATCCTTAATATTTTGCTTGCAACAATGTCATCGCTTGTTTCCTCGGCTCCAATAGCATTAATAAAAAGGTTATTTGACAAAGGAATTTCAGGAAAAAGCGAAAAAGATATATTATATGCGGCAGGTGCAATGATAATGCTTGCAGCGATTGGTGCAATACTTATGTACTGGAATACAATTTTTTTCAACAGTAATTTCATCTTCTATTTATAAAGATATCGTTACTGATATTTATAATAAAATACAGACTCTGGATATGGAATATTTTTTTCTGGGAAAAAAATAGGAGATATGATGACACGTACTATGACAGATCCCAGCAATATAAATTCAATTATATTAGAAGTTTTTTTAATATGATACCTGAAGTAATAAAATTAGTACTTTGCCTTGGGATAGCCTTTTTATAGATTTTTGATCTAACTTTGGGTGTTATGATTGTTACCCCTATTCTTATCGTTACAGTAAGAAAATATGCCAAAAGACTAAAACGATCGGGAAAACAAAGGCAAGAAGCGTTGGACAGCCTTAATTCCAAATTACAGGAAACATTATCTGGAATTAGAGTTATTAGGGCATTTGCGACAGAAAAGCATGAGATAAATGATTTTAAAAAGAAAAACATTAATTTAAAGAAAATTGCTGTGAAATCTGCCAGATATAATGCAAAAGCAAATTCAATAATGGAAGCTATGAATTATATAATTATAGCGTTACTGCTAATGTTTAGTGGCTACCGAGTTTTAAGGGCAAAAAATTTCACACCTGGAGATTTTATTACGATAGTAGGGGCAATTTCGTCAATGTATACGCCTGCAAGACGTGCAATGACAAGATTTAATTCCATAAGTGCAAATATATCTTCTATTACAAGAGTTTCTGAAATTTTAGAAGAAGTGCCGGCTATTGTAAATAAGAAAGATTGCATAAAATTTGAAAACTTTGCAAGAGATATAACTTTTGAAAATGTAGATTTTAAATATAAGGACAGTACTGAAAAAATATTGAAAAATATTAATTTGGATGTTAAAAAGGGTGAAACAATTGCCTTTGTTGGAAATTCAGGTGGAGGGAAATCGACACTTGTAAATCTGATACCTAGGTTTTTTGATGTATCAGGCGGTTCATTAAAAATTGATGGAATTGATATTAGAGATTATGAAATAAAGAGTTTACGTAAAGCAATAGGAATTGTGCCGCAAGAAACGTTTTTATTTTCTGGAACTATACTTAGCAATATAAAATATAGCCGTCAAAATGCTACTTTTGAGGAAATTGTGGAGGCAGCGAAACAGGCAAATGCACACGAATTTATTGAAAATCTTTCTGATGGTTATAATACAGAAATTGGAGAGCGTGGAGTGAAGCTGTCTGGTGGACAGAAGCAGCGGATTGCAATTGCACGTGCAATCTTAGAAAATCCTCAAATATTAATTTTAGATGAAGCGACTTCTGCCCTTGATAATGAGTCTGAAAAGCTAGTTCAAGATGCGCTTGAAAAACTTATGGATGGAAAAACTACATTTGTTATCGCCCATAGGTTGACAACAATCGAAAATAGTAATAAAATAGTAGTGATACAAAAAGGTGAAATAAAAGAAGTTGGAAATCATAATGAATTGTTAAATAAAAATGGAATTTACAAAGCATTATAATAAAAAAATTTCGATTTTAATGGTAAAAAGCTAATATTTATTAGAATAAGGAGACGAAAGATGAAACAGATTAAAGGAATTTTTCCTGTTTTTTTAATGTCAGTTGTGCTAGTGGCATTTGGAAGTCAGGATTCAAAAAAATTCAAAAGGGCCTAGTAAAAAAAACTAGAGGATGGAACAAAGGAAGTTGGAAAAAAAGTATAGTTGGCAAGAAAAATAAAGCTGTAAAAGCAGACAATAAGAAAGAGGTGGCAAAAAAAGAAGAAAATAAAAAAGTTGAACAAAAATCGGCACAACCACAACCACAGCCAGTTCAACAACCTGCTCCAGCAGTGGCAGCACAACCGCAACCACAATCAACACAGCAGCAGCCACAACAACCACAGCAAAATGCAGTGCCTAATAATCCAAATTCAGCACAAAACAAGGCTGTTAATCCAGAATATGCACTTGATGCAAATAATAAGACTAGCGGCAAAAAAGGAAGTAAAAAATATAAAAAAAGTAACCAGTATAGCTTTTATAAGGAACCAAAACATAGCCGTTTGAAAAATAATTCATCATCATCGCATAAATCTTCACATGTTAAATCTCAAGATTCTTCTGCAAAACCAGCCAGTGGAGGAAATAGTGGCGGAAGCAGCAGTTCTGGAGGAACTTCAACAGGTGGCGGAGATTCAAGTTCTTCAGAATAAGGATAAAATTTATGAAATCTAATATTAAACTTGTTTGGAAATTTATTTAGTAAGATAAGTATTGTAAGGCAAGGGGATTCGACCCCTTGTTGAAACAAAAAAGTTAGATTGTCAAATATTTAGAGAGTAGAAAATGATCTTAAATTAGAAAAACAAACTATAAAAGGAAAGGTAGTGAAATTTTAATATGTTTAGAAGTAAAAGAAGGGAATTGCAGGAAAATATAGCAAAAACGAATATAGATATTTTAATATCCCTGATTCCAATGCTGCTTGCTGCATTTTTAGTTTACCAGGTAACGCCTATTTTGGTAATATTGTCGGCAGTTGTTGCATCAGAATTGGCAGAAGTGATATTTTCATTATTAATACAAAGAAAAAAAGAAACTTTAAAGGATTTGTCAGGGAATAGTAATAGGGGCTTTGACAGGACTGGCACTTGCTCCATTTACACCGCTTTATGTAGCGGCATTTGCAGGGGCAATGGCAACATTGTTTGGGAAAGTTATATATGGAGAAACAGAAAAGAAAATATTTAATCCAGTAATTTTAGGAAAGTTATTTGTATTGACATTTTTTCCAGCTGTACTTGCTTCAAATTCTGCAGCATGGGCTAATCCTGAAGTTTTAAATATTTCTGAAAGTATTTCATTGCCCTCTTTAATTTTAACAGATAGAGGGATAATTGGGGAACTTTCGATAATTGCAATGGTTTTAGGAGCCATATATTTGCTTTTTAGATCAAAAATAACATGGCATATACCTGTATCGTTTTTTGTTACAATTTTCTTTGGGTATTACATTGCTTCAAATCAAAATATTAATGTGGCTACTTCACTTGGAGAAGTGATTTTTATGGGAGTTTTTGTATTGACAGATACTTTTACTACTCCACAGCATGGTTTTGGGAAGGTATTTTTTGGATTTCTTGCTGGAGTTTCAACAATTATATTCTGGTTTATGGGAATCCAGGCAGAAGCGATTATCTATTCTGTATTAATATTAAATCCTTTTACAAGACCAATAAATACAATTTATAAAACCAAATGTATTCGGAGTTGAAACAGTTTCATTTGCTGAAATAATACAAGGACTTGGTCTTGCAATTTTGATAATAGCGCTTGTTTTTTTGCTGTTTCATATTTGCATACTTTAGGATTTGTGCCATATATTGTTTATATTTACATAGTTTATGGAATATGGAGATTGTATAACAACAGATAGAAAAAAATAGGAAGGTTTTATATGAACTTTAATTTAAGTTTTTTTAAATAAATTAAAAAAATAAAGAAAAAGATATTTTTACAATCTGAAAATAATTTTTTTACCGCGGTGCAATTCCGTGGTTTTTTTATTATGTTCGGAAAAAGAAAAAGATAATTTATATTTCCACATCCAATAGAAATTTGGAAAAATTATTATTCAATGCTTGAAAAATTATTATGAAATGTCTGAAAATCAAGAAAAGTATTTTTGAAAAAAATTTTTAAAAAAATAATAAAAAAATAATTGATATTTTTGAAAATATTTCACAAAATAAGGAAGATATTACAGGAATAAATATAAGATTGCTAGATATTTTTAAAAAAAATCAGGAGCAGTTTATTTTTATTTGTAAATTTACAGATTACTTTAGATGTTTTTTTTGAAAAGGTTAAGTTTCTTTCATTTGAAATTGGAAAAGAATACAGTTTTCCACAAATTTTGGATTTTCTTGTGGAAAATGGATATGAAAATTCGTATTTGATTGAGAAAAAAGGGCAATATAGCAGACGTGGGGATATTCTTGACATTTTTCCGCCAGATTTGGAAAAATCCCGTGAGATTGGAGTTCTTTGGGGATGAATTGGAAAGCATTAGGTTTTTTGATATTGACAGTCAGATTTCTGTGGAAAAAATAAAGAAAATTAAGATTTTTGGAAATTTGCTTTCTGGAAATAATTATGAGCTGATTGAGCTAATTGATGAATTAAAGGCGGAAGATATTACGATTGTTATTGAAAATGAAGAACTTTTAGATTATAAAATGGAAGAATTTATACTGCTGGATAGAAATCGGGAGGAAATTTATCGGAAAAGGTATGAAAATCTGAAGAAGAAAAGTATTTTTGTACAGACTAAAAATTTTTCGCAGGAGCAGATTGAAACTTTTAGGGATAAAAATAGGCTTAAAAAATTGTCAAAAGTTGAAAATGTTTATATTTTTTTACAAATAATTATGAAAAAAATTGGCTGAATACGGTAAAAATTTTTAACTGAAAAGGAAAATAATCTGGAAATTGAAAAAAATATGAGTTGTTTGAAGGATTTATTTTTTAATGAAAAATAAAAAAATAATGAAAAATAATTTTTCTTGTGCTGACAGATAGGGAACTTGATGGATATATTTATGAGCGGAAGAAAAAAACAAATAAAGCTGTAAAATATAAGAAAGTCAATCAAATAATCGAAGGCGACTATGTAATTCACGTTCAGTACGGTGTTGGAATTTACAAGGGAATTCAGACGATAGATGAGCGGGATTACCTGAAAATTAAGTATGCTGATGAGGATATTTCTGTATATTCCTGTGGAAAAGCTGGACAGGCTGGAAAAATATGTGTCAAATGATATAGAACCGCAGTTATTTAGGCTGGGGACACGTGGGTTTAAACGGAAAAGGAAGAAAATTGAAGAGGATATTCAGAAATTTGCGGCGGAACTTATTAAAATACAGGCAAGAAGGCAAAGCCAGAATGGTTTTGTATATCAGAAGGATACTGTGTGGCAGGAGGACTTTGAAGCGAATTTTCCGTTTGAGGAAACAGAAGATCAGAAAAATGCCATAAATGATGTGAAAAAGGATATGGAAAGTCCACAAATAATGGACAGGATTGTCTGTGGAGATGTTGGATACGGGAAAACTGAAGTTGCAATGAGAGCCGCATTTAAAGCAATTGACAATGGAAAGCAGGTTGTTATGGTGGCTCCGACTACAGTGCTTGCAGAACAGCATTTTGAACGGTTTAAGAGAAGATTTGAAAATTATCCGATTACGATTGAGAATTTGTCAAGACTTACAAAAAATAAGTCAAAGGAAATTTTGAAGAACTTAAAAAGCGGAATTATTGACTTAGTTATTGGAACTCACAGGATTTTAAGCGATGATGTTCAGTTTAACAATTTAGGGCTTCTGATTATTGATGAAGAGCAGAAATTTGGTGTAAAAGCCAAGGAAAAACTGAAGGCACGGCGGGAAAAGCTGGATGTGCTAACATTAACTGCAACTCCGATTCCACGTACATTAAACCTTGCGATGCTTGGAATTCGTGAAATTTCCATAATTGACACGCCTCCGACAAATCGGCTTCCCATTATAACAGAAGTTCTAGATTGGGATGAGGAAACAATAAAAATGGCAATTTTACGTGAATTGTCACGTGACGGGCAAGTTTTTTATATTTATAATGATGTAAAAAATATGAAGGAAAAATTGAAGGAACTGAAAGGAAATGCTGCCTGACTTTGTAAAAATCGAATTTATAAACGGACAGCTTCCGCCAAAGGAAATTAAAGATAAATTACTACGTTTTGAAAATGGGCAGTTTGATATTTTAATTGCTTCTACAATTATTGAAAATGGAATTGATGTGGGAAATGCCAATACCATTTTGATTGAAAACTTTACTGGACTAGGATTATCGCAGGTGTATCAGCTGAAAGGGCGTGTAGGGCGTAGCAACAGGCAAGGATACTGCTATTTATTAAAAACGAGAAATATTACAAAGCAGGGGCGGCAAAAGGAAGAAAGTATGCTAAAAGTGGAAGGGGTAAAATCAGGCGGTTTTCAAATTTCGATGGAAGACTTGAAAATACGTGGTGCTGGAGAGATTTTGGGAGATAAGCAGCATGGAACAATTGAAACTTTTGGCTATGACTTGTATATAAAAATGTTAAATGAGGAAATTCGTAGGCAAAAGGGCGAATTTGTGGAAAAAATTGAAAATGTGGAAATTATTCTGGATGAGAGAGGATTTATTCCTGAAACGTATATTGAAAAGGATGAAAGGTTAAATATCTATAAGCGGTTTGCAATGCTTGAAACAAATGAGGAATTGGCTGAATTGCTTGATGAAATTAGAGATAGGTTTGGAAAAAAATTCCAGAGCAGATGAAAAAGTTCATTTTAAGCATTAAATTAAAAATTATTTGCTGAAAAACATAAAATTCAGAGAATTCTTGAAACAAGAAATCATTTTTGAACTATATTTTTTTAGAAAACGCACAAGAAGAACGAGCAGAATTAAGTGAAAAAAATTGAAATGAAAAAAAGTCGTGAAAAATTATTAATTCAACAGTTTTAACAGGAAAAAAATAAAAAAAGAAGATATTGCTGATAATTTTTGTTATAATGAAAGTTAAGAAAAAAATGAGTTTATAAAAAAATCTGTAAAAAAATATCACATTGAAAAACAAAAATATTAATATATAATGGATTATGTAAACATACTTAAAATCGAAAGGAGAATGTAATTTTAAAATAAAAAAATTACATATTATATAATGAGAAATTATGATGTAATTGTAGTTGGTGCTGGACATGCGGGAAATGAAGCGGCTTTGGCATCAGCAAGATTAGGATTGAAAACGGCAATTTTTACGATAACGCTTGATAATATAGGGGTTATGTCCTGCAATCCATCGGTAGGGAGGACCTGCAAAAAGTCATCTGGCTAAGGAAGTTGATGCTTTAGGTGGAGAAATTGGGACGAAATATGGACAAAAAGTTTTGTACAGATGAGAATTTTAAATACAAAAAAAGGGCCGGCAGTTCGTTCGTTGAGAGCTCAGGCAGATAGAAAAATTTATGCAAGGGAAATGAAGAAAACAATAGAACATCAGGAAAATCTTGATATTGTACAGGATATTGTTACGGAATTGATTGTTGATGAAATTGAAATTGTTGAAAATGGTTCTAAAAGAATAGAAAAAGTTGTAAAGGGAATAAAAACTAAAACTGGAATGGAATTTTTTGCAAAAGCAGTTGTGCTTGCAACAGGAACATTTTTGAGAGGGCTTTTGTATATTGGAGATAAACGTGTAAAAGGCGGAAGAATGGGAGAATTATCTGCTGATGATTTGACAAGTTCACTAAAGTCATTAGGATTAAAAATGGGAAGATTTAAAACAGGAACTCCTCCAAGACTTGATATTAGAACGTTAAATCTTGAAAAACTTGAAGAGCAGCCTGGAATAACAGGAGTACCATTAAAATTTTCAATGAGAACTCCAAATAGCGAAATTTTTGGAGAAAAACCCCAATTATCTTGCTATTTAACAAGAACAAATGAAACAACACATAAAAATAATACTTGATAATTTAGACAAAGCACCAATGTATAACGGAAGCATAAGCAGTACAGGACCAAGATACTGCCCGTCAATTGAAGATAAAGTTGTAAAATTCAACGACAAGGACAGCCATCATTTATTTTTAGAGCCAGAAGGCTTTGAAACAACGGAAGTTTACATAAGCGGACTTTCTACAAAGCTATCCTGCCAGTTTACAGCAAAAAATTGTAAATACAATTAATGGACTTGAAAATGCCCATATAATGCGATATGGATATGCTGTGGAATATGATATTGTAGATCCAAGCGAGCTTGATTACACACTTGAAACAAGAAAAGTAAAAGGGCTTTATCTGGCTGGGCAAGTTAATGGTACAAGCGGTTATGAAGAAGCGGCTGCACAAGGAATTATCGCTGGAATTAATGCGGCTCTTAAAAATAAAAAGGAGAAGAACCGTTTATTTTTGGATAGAGAAAGCTCTTATATCGGAACGATGATAGATGATTTGATAAACAAAGAATTATTTGAGCCATATAGAATGTTTACAGCAAGATCCGAATTCCGCCTTATTTTACGTGAAGACAATGCTGACATCAGGCTTTCTGAAAAGGCATATAAAATCGGACTTTTGGATAAAAAATATTATGACATTGTGCAGGAAAAGAAAAAAAATGTCAAAGAAACTATGGAGAAACTGGAAAATATAAAATTAGGAACTAGCAACGAAAGACTCGTGGAAATTCTTGACAAATACAATGAAAGTCTAAAGAGCGGTACTACATTAAAAGAAATTTTGCGTCGTCCAAAAGTGACATATCAAGATATAAAGTACATTGCTGAAATTATTGAAAATGCACCAAATTTAAGTTTTGATGCTGAAACTGAATATCAGATTGAAGTTCAGACAAAATACGAAGGCTATATCGCCAAAGCAATGCAAATTATGGAAAAACAGCATAAACTTGATGACAAAAAAATTCCTAAAGATTTTGATTATGAAAAAATGAAGGGAATTACGAGAGAAGCGAAACAACGTTTGAAGGAAAATCAGCCGTATAACGTTGGGCAAGCATCTAGGATGTCTGGAGTAACACCAGCAGATATCTCAGTATTGTTGATGTATCTGGATGGAGTTTTAAAATAAAATGAAAAATAGAAATTAGGAGAAAAAATTGGAAAATATTGATTTTTAAAGAATATTTTATAAGTTTACTTAAAAAAATCAGAAATTAAAGTGGAAAATGAAAAAAATTGGAAAAGATGATGAAATTTTTTTAGAACTTTTATATAAAAAAATCAAGTCATGAATTTGACAGCAATTAGAGATAAAAAAAGGAATGTTGGAAAAAAACACTTTATAGATTCATTATTTTTTTAACAAAAAGTTATAAATGATACTGAAAAAAATCATTTATTGATGTTGGGACAGGTGCAGGATTTCCAGGACTTGTACTTGCTATTTATTACCCAGAAAGAAATTTTTTATTAAATAGTGCAAGAACACTTGCGACTTTAGTCGTGAGGAATTGCACGAAAATTTTAGTAAGCATATAGGGAAACTTGTATGTAGACACGGAGCAAAACCGTGCAACAAAGAAACTGAATTGCTGGGAACTCTTAAAGCTAGTATGACCACAACATAATACCTAAGTGAGAATATGGTATAAGTGTGAAGGTAGCGAAAGTAGAAAAAATATACTAGATGATGCAAGGTTAAATCCTAAACATTGAGCCGTACGTATAGAAAGGAATATAATAGACAATCAGCAGCTAAGCCTGAAAAGGAAAGTTCAACGACTATCCCTCGTGAGGGGAGTACAATACAAGCGATTGGTATTGGAAGTGGTTTCGCCTAAGTCCTTGAAATAGGATATGGATAAGATATAGTCTGTGCTTGTTAGAGATAACAAGAAGTTCATAAGAGAACTGCATAAATGGTAGCGTATTTATGTGAACAACGCTTCCCACTGTTGTGGGGTTTTAAAAACTTTAAAAATATTTAAAAAATACTACTTTTTAATAGATAAAATGTAGGATATATAGTATAATATCTCTGATGAAAAGGAGGTGATATCTATGTATTTAACTTTAAAACAACAAGTAAAACATCTTAGCAAAAAGGAGTTTAGGAATTTAAAATATTTATCTCATATAGCCAAGAACTTAACTAATGAAGCTATATATAATATTAGACAGTATTATTTTAAAAATAAAAAAAGTATTTAAGTTATAACGAAAAACTATAAAATGCTTAAAAAAATAGTGAGAACTATAAAAAAATTAAATTCTAATATGGCTCAACAAATTCTAAAAAGAAGTAGACGGAAGTTTTAAATCGTTCTTTTGCACTTTTTAAAACTTGCTAAGAATGGTCAATATAATTTTTAAAGATATAAAATTACCTAAATATCTTGCTAAAGATGGATTTACAACTCTTGTTATAGGTTTTGTAAGATTAAAAGATGATATTCTGATAGTTCCTTATTCAAATTTGTTTAAGAAAAACACATCAGGAAATCACAAATAAAACTACCACCAGTATTAAAAAAAACAAGAAAGATAAAAGAAATTAGAATAATACCAAAACAACATTCTAGGTACTTTGAAATTCAATATACTTACGAGGTAGAAGAAGTTCAAAGGGAATTAAATGAAAACAATGCACTAGGAATTGATTTAGGTATAGATAATCTTTGTACTTGTGTAACTAATAATGGAGCATCATTCATAATAGATGGTAGAAAAATTAAAATCTATTAATCAATACTATAACAAGATAAATGCAAAATTACAAAGTATTAAAAGATAAACAAAAAGATAGAGCATATAACATTAAGGCAAAAAGAGAATAGCTAGAAAGAGAAATAATCGTATAAATGATTATCTTTCAAAAGCAGCAAGAATAATTATAAATTATTGTCTTAATAATGATATAGGAAAAAAATAGTTTTAGGATATAATGAGGATTTTTCAAAGAAATTCAAATATAGGAAGTATAAATAATCAGAACTTTGTAAATATTCCATATGGAAAAATTAAGAGATAAATTAATATATCTATGTAAACTATATGGAATAGAATTTAAACTGCAAGAAGAAAGTTATACATCAAAAAGCAAGTTTCTTTTGATGGAGATGAAATCCCAATATATGATAAAGAAAATCAAAAAGAATATATATTCAGTGGAAAAAAAGAATAAAAAAAGAGGATTATATCAAACAAACGTAGGTAAACTCATAAATGCAGATTGTAATGGAGCATTAAATATTCTAAAAAAAGTAAAGTTGTGGACTTAAGTGTCCTATACAATAGAGGTGAGCTGAACACACCTAAAAAGAATAAGGATTTTAAAATCAAACTTCTAGAAAAATTTTTAAATAATTTTTAAAGGTTTTAGAATCCCATGACTTCAGTCGTGGGAGGTTCAGTAGTTGATTCAGTTAGAAAAAAATAGACTTTATAAATGAAGTAATAAAAAGAATTAAATTTAAAAAAATGTAAATACAAGTTTTGAACGTTCTGAAGAGTTAATAAAAAAAATAACCGTGAAATCTATGATGTTGCACTTTGTCGAGGAGTGGCCAATCTAAGAATAATTTTAGAATATATGATTCCATTTATAAAAGTAAATGGCCGTTTTCTGCCACAAAAAAATTAAATTTAAACGAAATAGAAGAATCTAAAAAGGCTTTTAAAAATTTTAAATGCAAAAAAATAAATAATATTTTTTTGAATTTAAATTGCCAGAAAATGAAGATAAAAAGAATAATATTAGAAATTTTAAAATTAAAAAAAGACAAGTGAAAAAAATACCCAAGAAAAAAACTGGGATACCAGCAAAAACCACTATAATTTTTAAGCCATTTAAAAAAATTTTCAAAAAAAGTAGTTGACAAATATTTTCTTTTTATGATAATATATATCTTGTCGATACGAAAATGTATCAACGGACAATAGAGATATTAATAATGTAAAGAAGCAATTAAGTGTATAATCAATAAAGTCAAGTATCTTGAAAAAGATAACGTCAAGACTAATTAGGTGAAATTTAAATATATGTAAATATATTGAATGAAGAGTTTGATCCTGGCTCAGGATGAACGCTGACAGAATGCTTAACACATGCAAGTCTTTGGCAAAGCTGTGCTTGCACAGTCTCAGCCAAGGCGGACGGGTGAGTAACGCGTAAGGAACTTGCCCTGCAGTCAGGGATAACAGACGGAAACGACTGATAAAACCTGATAAAGTCAGACGGACTCATGTCCAGTCTGATGAAAAGAGATGCTGCAGGAGAGCCTTGCGTCCTATTAGCTTGTTGGTGGGGTAACGGCCCACCAAGGCAATGATAGGTAGCCGGCCTGAGAGGGTGGACGGCCACAAGGGGACTGAGATACGGCCCTTACTCCTACGGGAGGCAGCAGTGGGGAATATTGGACAATGGGGGCAACCCTGATCCAGCAATTCTGTGTGCACGAAGAAGGTTTTCGGATTGTAAAGTGCTTTCAGCAGGGAAGAAAAAAATGACGGTACCTGCAGAAGAAGCGACGGCTAAATACGTGCCAGCAGCCGCGGTAATACGTATGTCGCAAGCGTTATCCGGAATTATTGGGCATAAAGGGCATCTAGGCGGCCAGATAAGTCTGGGGTGAAAACTTGCGGCTCAACCGCAAGCCTGCCCTGGAAACTATGTGGCTAGAGTACTGGAGAGGTGGACGGAACTGCACGAGTAGAGGTGAAATTCGTAGATATGTGCAGGAATGCCGATGATGAAGATAGTTCACTGGACGGTAACTGACGCTGAAGTGCGAAAGCTAGGGGAGCAAACAGGATTAGATACCCTGGTAGTCCTAGCTGTAAACGATGATTACTGGGTGTGGGCATGAAGAGTGTCCGTGCCGAAGCTAATGCGATAAGTAATCCGCCTGGGGAGTACGGCCGCAAGGCTGAAACTCAAAGGAATTGACGGGGACCCGCACAAGCGGTGGAGCATGTGGTTTAATTCGACGCAACGCGAGGAACCTTACCAGATCTTGACATCCTGCGAAGGCCTGCGAGAGCAGGCTGTGCCTTCGGGAACGTAGAGACAGGTGGTGCATGGCTGTCGACAGCTCGTGTCGTGAGATGTTGGGTTAAGTCCCGCAACGAGCGCAACCCCTATTGCTAGTTGCCATCATTAGGTTGGGAACTCTAGCAAGACTGCCTGCGAAGAGCAGGAGGAAGGTGGGGATGACGTCAAGTCATCATGCCCCTTATGATCTGGGCTACACACGTGCTACAATGGTCGGTACAAAGAGCTGCAAAGCGGTAACGCTAAGCCAATCTTTAAAGCCGATCCAAGTTCGGATTGAAGTCTGCAACTCGACTTCATGAAGCTGGAATCGCTAGTAATCGCAGATCAGCAATGCTGCGGTGAATACGTTCTCGGGTCTTGTACACACCGCCCGTCACACCACGAGAGTTGTTTGCACCTGAAGCTGCTGGTCCAACCGCAAGGAGGAAAGCATCTAAGGTGTGGATAGTGATTGGGGTGAAGTCGTAACAAGGTATCCGTACCGGAAGGTGCGGATGGATCACCTCCTTTCTAAGGAGTATTAAACACTGCTTCTTTATATATCTTATGGGCGTGTAGCTCAGGTGGTTAGAGCACTGTGCTGATAACGCAGGGGTCGCTGGTTCGAGTCCAGCCATGCCCACCATAAGAAGTCTTGGGGATATAGCTCAGTTGGGAGAGCGCTGCCCTTGCAAGGCAGAGGTCAGCGGTTCGAACCCGCTTATCTCCACCAATATTATTATTTAGGACAATGGGAAATGAATAGTAGGTAAAAGATTATAACTAAACTAGAGTAAAAAGTTATTCTGGATAAAAAAAGCTAATAAGGGCACACGGAGGATGCCTAGGCAACAACAGCCGATGAAGGACGTGATAAGCTGCGATAAGCTGGGAGAAGATGCACATAATCATTAATCCCCAGATCTCCGAATGGGTAAACCTGCATGCCTGGAGGGTATGCGTGAAAACGGTAAGCCTGTGAACTGAAACATCTAAGTAGCAGGAGGAAAAGAAAGTAAAAACGATTCCCTAAGTAGCGGCGAGCGAACTGGGAAAAGCCTAAACCGTGTCAGTGTCAAGCGGACAGCATTGCTGACACGGGGTTGTGGGACTTCCATTAACGGATTGTCATAATGTTTAATCTGTATATGTGTAAGTAGAATCAGTTGGGAAGCTGAACCAAAGAAGGTGAAAGTCCTGTAAAACATAAAACATATATGGAGACTGGAAGCACCCGAGTAGCGTCAAGCACGAGGAATTTGGCGTGAATCAGCGTGGACCAAATCACGTAAGGCTAAATACTGTTGTTGACCGATAGTGAAGAGTACCGTGAGGGAAAGGTGAAAAGAACCCTGAGCAAGGGAGTGAAATAGAATTTGAAACCGTGTGCTTACAAACGGTAGGAGCACATTATGTGTGACTGCGTGGATTTTGGTTAATCATCCTGCGAGTTATGACTGGTGGCAAGGTTAATAAACGGAGCCGAAGGGAAACCAAGTCTCAATAGGGCGTTAAGTCGCCAGTCATAGACGCGAAACCTAGTGATCTAGGCCTGTCCAGGCTGAAGCTGAGGTAAGACTCAGTGGAGGGCCGAACTCACCGCCGTTGAAAAGTTGGGAGATGAGATAGGTCTAGGGGTGAAAAGCCAATCGAACTAGGAGATAGCTCGTTCTCTCCGAAATGCATTTAGGTGCAGCCTTGGACTGAGATATGTGGGGGTAGAGCTCTGTATGATCTAGGGGGCGTACTGCTTACCGAAATCAAGCAAACTACGAATACCATATATTATGTTCAGGAGTGAGTCCGTGGATGATAAGGTCCTCGGACGAGAGGGGAACAGCCCAGACCACCAGCTAAGGTCCCTAATTATGTCTAAGTGGGAAAGGAGGTGGACATTCATAGACAACCAGGAGGTTGGCTTAGAAGCAGCCATACCTTGAAAGAGTGCGTAATAGCTCACTGGTCGAGAGTGCCTGCGCCGAAGATGTAACGGGGCTAAGACATAAACCGAAGCTGTGGAAGATACACTGTATCTTGGTAGGAGAGCGTTCTGTAGGGCCGTCGAAGGGATGCCGTAAGGCCATCCTGGAGGTATCAGAAGTGAGAATGCAGGAATGAGTAGCGAGAAGGCGGGTGAGAATCCCGCCGGCCGGAAGTCCAAGGTTTCAGGGGAAGGCTTGTCCGCCCTGGGGAAGTCGGGACCTAAGCATAAGCAAAATTGTGATGGCGAATGGAAAACAGGTTAATATTCCTGTACCACTATTATCGCTTGAGAGACGGAGTGACGCAGGAAGGTATGTGAGAAGGCTGACGGTTTAGCCTTTCTAAGGGCCCAGCGTGGGCGTGCAGGTAAATCCGCACGCCTAAACGTGAGACCTGACGGGGAAGTGCTTGTGCATAAGTCACAGATCCCTACACTGCCAAGAAAAAAACTTCTATCGATGAGAAATAGTGCCCGTACTCTAAACCGACACAGGTGGACAGAGTGAGAAACTTAAGGCCGACAGGATAACTCTAGCTAAGGAACTCTGCAAAATAGCCCCGTAACTTCGGGAGAAGGGGTGCCTGATATACCTGAAGAGAGAAACACTCCTAGGGAAAACAGGCCGCAGTGAAGAGTCTCAAGCAACTGTTTACCAAAAACACAGGTCTATGCTAAGCTGAAAGGCGACGTATATGGGCTGACACCCTGCCCAGTGCCGGAAGGTTAAGAGGAGGAGTGAGAGCTCCAATTTGAAGCCCCGTGAACGGCGGCCGTAACTATAACGGTCCTAAGGTAGCGAAATTCCTTGTCGGGTAAGTTCCGACCTGCACGAATGGTGAAATGATTTGAGAGCTGTCTTGGCTGGAGACCTGGTGAAGTTGTAATGTCGGTGAAGATACCGACTACCTGCAGTAGGACGGAAAGACCCCGTGGAGCTTTACTGTAGCTTGGCATTGGGTTCTGGCAATGTGTGTATAGGATAGTTGGGAGACTGTGATGTAATGGCGTCAGTCATTGCTGAGTCGCTGTTGGAATACCAACCATATGTTGTCGGAATTCTAATCTGGCAACGGAGACAGTGCTAGGTGGGCAGTTTGACTGGGGCGGTCGCCTCCCAAAGAGTAACGGAGGCGTTCAAAGGTTCCCTCAGGCTGGATGGAAATCAGCCTAAGAGTGCAAACGCATAAGGGAGCTTGACTGCAAGACTGACGGGTCGAGCAGGTACGAAAGTAGGAGTTAGTGATCCGGCGGTTCCGTATGGAAGGACCGTCGCTCAACGGATAAAAGCTACCCCGGGGATAACAGGCTGATACTTCCCAAGAGTCCATATCGACGGAAGTGTTTGGCACCTCGATGTCGGCTCGTCTCATCCTGGGGCTGGAGAAGGTCCCCAAGGGTTGGGCTGTTCGCCCATTAAAGAGGCACGCGAGCTGGGTTCAGAACGTCGTGAGACAGTTCGGTCCCTATCCACTGCAGGCGCTTGAATATTGAAAAGATCTGACCTTAGTACGAGAGGACCGGGTTGGACAGACCTCTGATGTATCAGTTGTCACGCCAGTGGCATGGCTGAGTAGTCACGTCTGGTACGGATAACCGCTGAAAGCATCTAAGCGGGAAGCCGACTTTGAGATGAATATTCGTAGTATCCATAGAGAACATATGGTTGATAGGCTAGGGGTGCAAGTGCAGCAATGTATTTAGCTGACTAGTACTAATATTACGCTTGCTTTTAAGATAATCTTTTACTGCTGCTATTTATTTCTCATTGTCTTAATAGACAGTATATATATCTAGTTTGGTGATGATAACGACAGGGATACACCCGGAAACATTTCGAACCCGGCAGTTAAGTCTGTTAGTGCCTAAAATACTTGGATTTATCCTGGGAAGATAGGTAATTGCCAAACTTTTTTAAATATGTGTGTCTCCGTAGCTCAGCTGGTTAGAGCATCTGACTGTTAATCAGAGGGTCGTTGGTTCGAGTCCAACCGGGGACGCCATTTTTTTATTTTCAAATTTGAATTTTTTTTGTTATGTCGTATTCTCCTTAGCGGAGTTTTTTTATTTATTATTATAATTTTTTTGTGTATTTTTTAAAAATAGAATAAAATTAAAATATTTTTTTAATTATACTCGAATCCATTTAAAATTAAACTATTGAAAATTATATAGATTTAGGTTTTAAGTAATACTAAACCCCGTTTAAATAACAAAATAAATCCATTCGCGAAGAGTTATGCTTTTTACCAGTTCATCCGTAAGTAAATTTATAGTATCGCATAGCCTGTCAACTACAGCTTTTAATGTGCTGAATATCGTATTGTCGAACCCCATCTGTCTTATTTGTTTCCAAATTTGTTCAATGGGGTTCATTTCTGGTGTATATGGCGGTATATATGTCATTATGATGTTTCCCGAAATTTCTAAATTCTTTGATTTGTGCTTAACAGTTCACCTTTTTTTGCTCGTTCCTCAAACTGCTTCAAAAACTTCTCTTCCTCTTCAAATGTCATATTTTTATGATTTCCACCTTTTGGCTCTTGTATTCCTTGATTTGCAAATATGCATATCCATTTACTGACAACTTTTTCGTGGACATCTAAAATTTCAGCTATTTCCTTATTCTTTTTTCCTAAGCCTCTTAATTCTATTGCATGCAGTCTTATGTCTTTTATTGTTTTTCTAATCATTCTTATCTCATTTGAAATTTCTTCGGTTATCTCATACGCTTTTGCCATTTTTATCACCCTATTGTATTATACCACATTATACTCTGTTAATCTAACGGGGTTTAGTATAAAATAGTCATAATCATAGTTTTTTTGAGTTCGGTTTTAAGACAGTTTTACTATATATTCAAATTTATGAAACTAATTATTATATTTTTATAGAAAGTTAAATTATTTAAAAATATAATTTTTTTAATTATACTCCAAAAATTTTTACTCTTTCCTAAAGGAAAAAAAATTAGATTTATTTAAAAAAATTATGATATTATAAATAATATTGATATGGTGAGGTTAATACTATTTTTTTATTTAGATAGTTAATTTGTTATAGATTTTTTTACAAAAAGATTGAAAGAAAAAAATAAATAGAATGTAATTTTTTTGGTTTTTAAATGGGGATGAATATAATAGTTAAATAAAAAAAGTAGTTAATATTGAATTGTTGATAAGTTATTTCGATAAAAAAATGGAGTTGTTGGGAACATTTGTTAAAGGGATTTGAATATATAGTAAAACTATCTTAAAACTGAACTTAAAAACTGTGACTATTTTAGTCAACTCTTAAATTCATATAATTTTTTTAGCAGTTTAATTTAAAAATAAATTTGAGTGTAAAATAAAAAAATTTAAAAAGAGGGAAATTATAAATGACTGGGAAAGAAAAAGGAAGTAAAAGAAAAATAGGATTCAGGAATTGCTTGTGAAAAAGGGAAGAGTATTTGAATAGCGGGGAAATTGAGAAAGAAATTGAGGTTTTGAGGGAATTGAGGGTATTGTTTAGAAGAATTTTTTTGGGCAGGAGAGTGAAGAAAATGCGAAAAATTTTTGACGGAATTAGGGGAATGCGTTGAAATATGTGGGGAAATTTGATGAGTCGGTAAGATTATTGACGAAGGCGGAAAAATATTATTTTTGGAGATTTATGGTGAAAAACAGTCTTCCGTATGTGACTTGTAATGCTAATCTTGCTGAGGTTTACAGAGTTATGAAGAATTATGAAAAAGTTGAGGAAAAAAATATCATAAGGCGATAAAAAAATTTATAAAAAGAATAATTTTCAAAATGGATATATATTTGCTGGAATTTGTAATAATTTGGGGCTTTTTTTATGAGGAAAATGGTCGGTATCAGGATTCGGTGAAATGGCAAAAAAAGTTTGATAATATTGCAGGATCTGGAAGATAGTGAAATTCAGGGAGCAATTATATTGAGCAATATGGTAAAAGCCTTATTTGAAACTTGATGAAAAAAAAATGGCAGAAAAATATAGTAGATGAAGTGTTGAAAATATTAAAGAGACGAGTTGGAGAAGGCAGTAATCTCTATTTAAATATTTTTGAATAATTTTATAAATGCTTATTTTTGAAAAATAAAAAGTTATAAAAAGACGTTGGAATTGCTAGAAAAAAATGTGAAAAAAATTTCTAAGGATGTTTTTTTGGAATTGAAAATGAGAATTATAAAAGCAATTTTAGAAAAAAATAAAAAAATTGTGAAAAAAATAAAATTGATAAAAAAATAAGATGGAAAAGTATGTATGGAAAAAAACAAATTGTAAAAAAAGTAAAAAAAATAAAGGGAGTTTGAAAAATATGGATAAATTAGATGATTTTTTTAAAAATATTCTGTATTATTTTTCCTATTATAGCGAACTTTTTCCAAAAGAAAAAGAGAATATTTAGAACTTTATCTGGAGGAAAACAGTTCTCTTTCAGAAATTGCAGAACAATGTGGAGTTACAAGACAAGCAGTTTTTGACAATATAAAAAAAGGGAGTTCGGAAACTGGATGAATATGAAAATAAACTTGGAATATTTAAAAAGGAAAAGGAACTGAAGAGAAAAATTGGAATATTTGAAAAAAAAATTTTACTATGGAGAATCTGGAAAAAAATAATAGAAGATTTTTGATTATGCAGAATAATTTAGAGATATTACATTTAGTACTATTTTTTTAAATTTCAGATTAGACTGAATTAAATATTGTTTATTAAATAATATAAAAAAACAAAAAAATAAATTTCTATTGACAAATGAAAAAGTTAGGGTATAATTACTATGTAAAGAATATGTGAAATTATAAACTTTTAAATTTTTAGATTATTGCTATTTGGATTAGACAAAACTGAAATGGTGGGGAATGGCTCTAAATGAATATTTTCCCCTTTTAGTTTTTGTTTTTTTGTTTATTTTATAGTTTTTATTTTTAAGATTAATTATATACTGGATATATTTCTAATTTTGCTTTTGATTTTAAATAATTAAAAAAATATGAAAATTATTAAGGAGGAAATAGAGATGGGATTTAGAAAAGACTTTTTGTGGGGTGGAGCTACTGCTGCAAATCAGCTTGAAGGTGCTTATGATGTGGATGGAAGAGGGCTTGCCAATGTGGATTTGTCGCCAGTTGGAGAAGATAGGCTTGCTGTAATTACTGGGAAGCGAAAAATGCTGGAATTTGATGATGAACATTTTTATCCTGCTAAAGGAGCGATTGATTTTTATCATAGATATAAGGAAGATATTGCATTGTTTGCTGAAATGGGATTTAAGACTTATAGAATGTCGATTGCGTGGACTCGGATTTTTCCGAATGGAGATGAAGAAACTCCGAATGAAAAAGGACTTGAATTTTATGAAAATGTATTTAAGGAATGTAGAAAATATGGGATTGAGCCATTAGTTACAATAACTCACTTTGATTTTCCGATTCATTTAATCAAGGAATACGGTGGATGGAGAAACAGAAAAGTTATTGATTTTTACAAGAGATTGTGTACTGTAATTTTCACTAGATATAAAGGACTTGTAAAATACTGGCTTACATTTAATGAAATTAATATTTTGTTACACGCACCGTTTATGGGAGCAGGAATCGTTTTTGAAGAAGGGGAAAATAAAAATCAAGTTTTGTATACTGCAGCGCATAATGAATTAGTAGCAAGTGCTTGGGCTACAAAAATCGGGCATGAAATTGATCCTGAAAACAAAATCGGATGTATGCTTGCAGCTGGGAAATTTTATCCATTAACTTCTAAGCCTGAAGATGTTTGGGTTGCGCTTGAAAAAGACAGGGAAAACTATTTCTTTATTGATGTTCAGGCTCGTGGATATTATCCTAATTATGCTAAGAAATTTTTTGAAAGAGAAAATATAAATGTTGGAATTACAAGTGAAGATGAAGAAATTTTAAGGGAAAATACAGTTGATTTTGTAAGTTTTTCATATTATACAACTCGTTGTATTTCTGCCGAAGCTGATAAGCTTGGAGAAGGAAACTTGTTAAAAACAATGAGAAATCCGTACATTGAAGTGACAGATTGGGGATGGGGATTAGATCCGTTAGGATTTAGAACAACAATAAATGAAATTTATGACAGATACCAAAAAGCCGCTGTTTGTTGTGGAAAATGGGCTTGGAGCTGTTGATGTTCCAGATGAAAATGGGATATGTGGAAGATGACTACAGAATAGATTATTTAAGAGATCATATAAGGGCAATGAAGGAAGCAGTTGAACTGGATGGAGTGGAACTTCTAGGATATACAACTTGGGGACCTATCGACTTGGTAAGTGCAGGGAACTGGAGAAATGAAAAAAACGTTACGGATTTATCTATGTAGATAGAGATAACGATGGAAATGGAACATTAAAGAGAAGCAAGAAAAAAATCATTTGACTGGTATAAAAAAAGTTATTGCAAAGCAATGGAGAAGATTTGGATTAGTGTTCAAAATTGAAAATTTTTACGAAAGTAATTTAGATATAAAAAGTTAAGTAATAATAAAAATATTTATTTACAAATGTATAAAAAAATTACAAGTATGAAGAAATGTTTTTGTAAAAAAAGGTAAAAAAAATGCTTCGATCTTAATTGATTGGGGTATATTTTTTTATTCAATTAAAGAAAATGATTTGAGAAATAAAAAGAAAAGTGTGATAAAATGAGAATAGAAATAGAAAAAAAGATAGAAAGTTTCAGGAAAGGAGAGCAGATGACAGAAAAAAAGAAAAAAATGATAGCAGGAATGATTTATGATGCTAAGTAAAGTTGTAAAAAAAATAACAGATTAAAAAAATAAGAAATTTTATTATTTGTAAATTTTTAAAAATTATAATTATTTAAAAAGGAGGTAAGTAAATTATGATTGAAAATTTAAAATTAAAAAAAGTAAATGCTCCAAAAAGATTTACCATTATTAGCAAGTTTATCAATGGCAGTACCGATATTAATTGGATTATTGTCAAATAATTTAAAATTAGGAATGACAGCTTCATTAGCAGCAATTTTAGTTGTATATTTTCCGTTAAAAGGTTCATTTTCTGAAAAAATCTTAATGCTAATGGGTTGTTCATTTGGATTTATATCAGTTTATACGATTGGATTGGTTTTTAGCTTTAACATGGTAGTTTCAGTTATAGTATTTGGAATAACAGCAGGAATTATTCACTGGATGGTTTCACATTTTAAATTAAAAACCTCCAAAAGATTTCTTTTTTGTAATGATATGCTCAAATGCTATTTCAATTCCACATCAACCGATTCACAAAATTGCAGAAAATATAGGTTATATGACTTTTGGAACATTGTCAACATGTTTAGTAGTATTTTTGTATTGTTTCATAGTGAAAAAGAAATTAAATCTAGAAAAAAACATTGAATATTCCTCATACTCCGCAAGAAATAAGAAAAAAAGTATTATTGAAGCAATCATATTTGGAATATTTTTTTGAGTATAGCTTTAGGAGTAGGGATATTTCTTAAATTTAACAAATCCATATTGGGTAGCAGTAGCTTGTATCGCCGTAATGCAAGGAAATTCAACTCAACATGTTTTTCCAAAGAAGTGTTCAAAGAATAATCGGAACTTTAATAGGAGTCGTTTTTTTGCTGGGGAATACTTTTATTTGCAAAAAAATCCATGGGAGATATGTATGCTAATAATAATCCTCCAATTTATTGTCGAATATTTAGTTCCAAGAAATTATGGAATAGCAATGATTTTTTTATAACACCACTTACAATTTTTTTGTCAGAAGCAGGTACATTATTTACAAAAAGTCCTTTTTTTATTTGCCGAAGGGAGACTTTTTAATACAATAATAGGTTCTTTAATAGGGATTATAGGTGGATATGTCGTATATCATGAAAAAAATTTAGAGAATAATTTAATTTTTTTGTAAAAAAATATCTTAAAATAATTAATTCTATAAATTTGGATATAATAAAAAAATACTCTAATCTTAATTGATAGGGGTATTTTTTTGTTATAATACTGTGAGATTTTACCGCCTCACAATTTAAAATATGAAAGGAAGACACCAAATTATGATTAACAGGGACTTTCTAGTATTTATTATTCTAGTTGTAATTTTAACTTTCTGGTTTAATAGAGCTAAATAGAAGCTGTTAATTCCTCCTTGAATATTTCAGCCTCACAGGTTAGTGCCTGTTTTTCTTTATAATTAAGGGAGAAAAATTGGGAAATAAAGATAAATGTGGTAAAAATTATTATAGAAATAAATATTTTGTAAATAATGGACTTTTTCAATAAATTGCTATAAATAACAATATAAAAAAATTATTAGGAGGGATTGTAAAAAAATGAAAAAAATTATAAAGAGTTAGAAAAAAATATTATTTTTCAATGGATGGAAAAAAAGTTATTCAGCGTATAAGTCCCTAAAGGGAGAATATAAATTTCCAAAGTATGTTCTTGCAATTGACCATGTCCAATCAGATCCTTATGCTCCGCCTTCAAGAATGCGAATTATAATGGATAGAAAAATTTCAGGAATTCCTTATGAATTAACAGATACAAAGGAGAAAAATATTGCAGTTTCAGATTTTCTTACAAGAAATTTTTACAAGGAAATTCAGAAAAATGGAAATGATAGTTCAGGAACTGGAGGAAGTGGAAGGATTTTTATTGATAGATGTGGGCAAGAAATTTTGGAAAGAACGTCAGTTTTGATAAAGGAAGATAAAATCGAAGTTAGATTTGAAATGGGAATGCCAGCAAGAGGTAGACGAATAATGGGAAAAGCTGCACAAAAAATTATTTTTGAACAGTTACCTAAAATTGTTGAAAAATCTATTCTATATGATAATTTGAATAAAGAATCCTTAAAAAGAGCAAATAATTTTTAGTGTTAGACCAAGAATACATAAGAAAAAGTATTGAAAGAAAACAAATTAGTCGCATTTGTAGCTAACGATTCAATACTTCCACGTGAAAACGGAATTTCAGATAAACCTATGAAAAAAATGCAGTCAAAATTCAAAAAGTCCAGAAAAAAATTTGAAATTACATTAAATCTTCCAAGTGGAAAAAAAAAGTGTCTGGAATGGGAATTCAAAAGGAATTACTCTAATTGTAGGTGGAGGCTATCATGGGAAATCCACTTTACTAGCAGCTCTCGAACGAGGAATTTACAATCACATTGCTCAAGATGGACGTGAATTCATAATTTCTGAAACAGATGCAGTAAAAATACGTGCAGAAGATGGAAGAAATGTAGAAAAAGTAAATATCAGCGGATTTATCAACAATTTGCCAGGAAATAAAGATACCAGAGTTTTTTCAACTGAAAATGCAAGTGGAAGCACTTCACAAGCAGCAAATGTAGCAGAAGCACTAGAATATGGAACTTCTTTACTTTTAATAGATGAAGACACTTCAGCCACAAATTTTATGATTCGTGATGGAAGAATGCAAAAACTTGTTGCAAAAGAAAAAGAGCCTATAACACCGTTTATTGACAGGGTAAAAGGAACTTTATGACAATTTTGGAGTTTCTACGATATTGATTGTCGGCGGTTCTGGAGATTATTTTGATGTGGCAAATCATGTTATAATGATGGATGAGTATGTACCAAAAGATGTAACAGAAAAGGCAAAGAAAATTGCAAAATCAGATGAAAACAAGCGAGAATTTTCTCCAAATGATAAATTTCAAGGAATTACACAGCGAATTCCACTCAAAAAAAGTTTTTCGCAATCTGGAAAACTAGATAAAACAAAAGCCAAAGGGAAATACAGCATTCTATATGGAAAGGAATTAATCGACATTTCAGGACTGGAGCAGCTTGTGGATGACAGCCAAACAAACTGCATTGCTGTAATGATTGACTATTTTAAAAATAAAGTGCTGAATGAAAATTTAACACTTTCACAAGCGGCTAATAGGATTTATGAAAAGATTGAAAAGGACGGGCTTGATTCAATTTCTTCATACACAGGGCATCCAGGAAATTTGGCATTGCCTAGAAAACAGGAATTCTGTGCGGCGGTGAATAGATATAGGAAGTTGAAAAATAAAATAGTTTATTTTTAAATTTTTATTTTATTTAATAATTTAATCAATTAAATTTGAAATAAAAAATATTGTAGAGGAAGTGATGGCTATGAGAACGAAAGTATTGGTGTTTGTAGGTTTGCTTTTGGTAAGTGTGTTGGGAATTTCTAGCGAAGTTAATTATGCCCTCAGTAATTCTATGCAAGGAAATTTTAATTATGTATTAAATGCAAAAATATTTGATTATGGGCAAAATATCATTTCAATTGAAATTGATACAAAAGGTAGGGGAAGGACTATCAGAGAAAAAGAGATTGATAAAGATACATTCAAGGTTTTTGCTAAAGGGACTTTGCCAACAGATACTGGGATTGTGCTTGACGAAAAAACTAAATCTCTTGGGACATTTGAAGTTGAAAGGGAAATTGAGAATATTTTTGTAAATGATAAGGGGAATATTGTTATTAATTTGAAATATGGAAAAGGTGTAGTTGGAGCAAATACTTTGAGTTATGTTACTGGGGATGTTTCAAGAAATGTCCTAATGGATTTGGAATATCGAGTGGAACAGAAGAAATTGATGAAAACAGGTCCTGGAACACATGGTTTTTTTGGAATTTATAGACAAGGGAAAGTTATTGATGAGGAAGCTGATAAATTTGTAGCGGCGAAGTCTAAAAGTGGAGTGAATTATCAATATTTTAAACCTGTTAATAAAGATGATGGGAAGAAACATCCGCTTATAATCTGGTTTCATGGGAATGGTGAAGGCGGATACAAGGATTATCAGAATAATGTTTCACAAAAATTGGCAAATCGTGGGGCAGTGGCTTTTGCAGAAGATAAAACACAAAAGATATTTGGCGGGGCTTATGTTGTGGCACCGCAGGCTGATGACACTTGGTACAATAATTATACCAAAGGGTACATAAAATCAGTAAAGGCTATGATTGATGAATTTGTTTCTGAAAATAATATTGATAAAAATAGAATTTATATTTTTGGAGCTTCTGCTGGTGGATACATGTCGTTTAGAATGATGATCGAATATCCAGATTATTTTGCGGCATTTAGTACAAGTGCAGCTGCTCTTGATAAAGCGGCTACTTCTGGCGGAGTTGCAACTACTACACAGGATTTGATGAAAATAAGAAATAAACCGCTTTGGATGGTTCATGCTAAAAATGATCCGACTATTTCCTACGAAAATACAAGTAAAAGAGTTTATGACGTTCTTTCAAAATATGGAGCAATACTTTCCTCTTATCCAAATGTAAAAATTGGTGAAACTGAGTACAATGGACACTGGAGCTGGATTTACAGCCTTAGAAATATGCCTGTGAATGATAAAGGTGAGCATTTATTTGAATGGATGGCAAGACAGAATTTGAAAACTAGATATTATTAGTTTAAAATGAAAACAGAAAAAAGGCTTGCTTATAATAGTAAATTTTTAAGTTTAGTTTTTGTTTCATATATTCTAATCCATTTAAAAATTGAACTATCAAAAAAATCATATAAACTTAAGATTTGAAAAAAATAATTATAGTTTTTTTGCCAGCTTAGTTTTTAAATCAGGTGGAACATAAGGTAAATTCTTTTAGAAAAAAATTTGGAAAAATAAAAAAATATATTGAAAAAAATGCTTTCTAAATGATATAATTTTATAATGTGAACTATTATAAAAAAAGTATTAAAATAGATAGGATTTGGAGAAATTTTATGAATAAAAGTGAAGTATTTCAAAGGCTTTTTAATAAAGAAAAAACATTAGATCTTGAAATAAAAAATGTTTCAATCAATTCAAGGGAGCTTGAAAAAAATGATGTTTTTGTTGCCATTAGAGGCGGGAATAATTTTGTTAATGAAGCGTTGGAAAAGGGAGCTGTTGCTGTTTACGATAGCGAAGCTGTGAAAATTGATGAAAAATATGCTGATCGTGCATTTTTTGTAAAGGATAGTGTTGAATTTTTGCAAAATTTTGCTAGGGAATGGCGAAAAAATTTAGATATAAAAGTAATTGGAATTACAGGGAGCAATGGGAAAACGACTGTAAAGGACATGATTTACCATTTGCTTTCACAAAAATATAAAGGGAAAAAGACTGAAGGGAATTACAATAATCATATTGGACTGCCCTTCACTTTGTTGCGTGCTGAAAAGGATGATGAGTTTATCATTTTGGAAATGGGAATGAGCGGCTTTGGAGAAATCGATTTGCTGGGGCAAATTGCATTGCCTGATATTAATGTAATTACAAATATTGGGGAGTCGCATCTGGAATTTTTGAAAACGAAGGAAAATGTATTTTTGGCAAAAACGGAAATTATTCCATACATTAAAGACATGCTTGTAATTAATGGCGATGATGAGTATTTAAAAAATGTGAAGGCTGAAAATATTGAAGTTGTAAGGGCTTTAAGTTTGGAAAATAATAAGTTCAAGGAGAAAACATCTGATTTTTATTATGGAGATGTTCATTTTAACGAAAGTGGAACTGAATTTTTTCTGAAATATTTTGGGAAAATTTGTCAAAGTACAGTTGAAAGAAATTATAAGACGAATGTTTTGGGAGAACATAACGTGCTAAATTTAGTTATGGCGATTGCTGTGGCTAAGCAATTCGGGATGGAAGATAAAATAATCGGTGAAGCTGTAAAAAATATTGGCTTGACTGGAATGCGGTTTCAAATAATTGAAAACGGCAATACAACATATATTAATGATGCCTATAATGCAAGTCCAATGTCTATGGAGAAATCACTTGAAACATTTTCCCAAATATATAATGATAGATTAAAAGTTGTAGTTTTGGGGATATGCTGGAACTAGGGAAAATGAACTGGAGCTTCATAGCAATCTTTTTAATACAATAAAAAAATACAAAAATTTGATAAACTTTATTTATTTGGAAACAGAATGAAAAGTTTATTTGAAAAAAATAAAAAGAAAATGTTGAAAATAAAAAAATATGGACAATGGGAATTTTTGAAATCAATGAAGCCTTGAAAAATGGAGAATTTGAGCATTTTGATGAAAAAGGAAAAAAATAAAAAGAAAAAAAATAAGACAGATTTCAGCGGAAAAAGGTAGTGCTGTTAAAAGGCATCACGAGGAATGAAACTGGAAGAAATCATAGAAAAAAATAAATATTTAAAATTGGAAAGGAGAAGAATTTTTTTATTAAAAATAAGAAGATTCTATAAAAGATAATGTTATATTTATTACAAGATTTATTTATAAACAGCTGGGGAGTTTTACGTATTTTTTAAATCAATAATGTTAAGAGCCTCTGTAGCATTTATGATAGCATTTTTTTATTTATGCTGATTTTTTTGGGAAAACCGTTTATTGCTTGGCTAAAAAAAGAAAAAAATATGGAGATACAGCGAGAGAAGAAGGGGCCTAAAGTCGCATTTTGACAAGTCTGGAACACCTACAATGGGAGGAATTTTAATAATCGGAGCAATTTTATTTGCAACTGCCATTGCTGGAAATTTTACAAATAAATTTATTGTGTTTTTTTGTTTATAATTACAATTTTATTTACGACAATAGGATTTTACGATGATTATTTAAAATTAACAAGACATAAGAATGGGCTTTCTGGAAAGAAAAAAATATTGGGACAAATGATAATTACAGCATTGACATTTTGGTTTGTCTATAAATATGGACTTGTTAATAAAACAATTGATTTTTCAATAGTTAATCCAATAATAAAAAATTCTTATTTTTATATAACACCAATTTTATTCTTTGTATTTATAGCTTTTGTAATAATCGGATCTTCAAATGCTGTAAATTTAACAGATGGATTGGATGGACTTGTAAGCGGACCTACAATTGTAGTAAGTATCACACTTTTAATCATAACTTATTTGACTGGAAATGTAAAATATGCAAAAATACCTAAATCTTTACTATGTTCCGCAAGCTGCTGAAATAATAGTTTATCTTGCGGCGGTAATTGGAGCATTAATTGGATTTTTATGGTATAATTTTTACCCAGCGCAAGTATTTATGGGAGATACAGGTTCTTTGACATTGGGAGGAATTTTAGGAATTATAGTTATTTTTATAAAGCAGGAATTATTGCTTCCAATAGCAGGTTTCATATTTATTATGGAAGCATTGTCGGTTATGATTCAAGTCTGGCACTTTAAAAACTTTTTGGAAAAAAAGAGTATTTAAAATGGCGCCAATTCATCATCACTTTGAATTATTAGGGATTGCCTGAAACGAAAGTTACAATAAGATTCTGGATTGTTTCAATAATGACATGCTTATTGACATTTGTAATTTTGAAATTAAGATAAATAAAGCAGGGGATTTTTCCCCTGCAATCTAATTTCTAAATTTTTGAAAAAAATTATGTTTTTATTTATTATTTTCATGAAAAAGTGAAATTGTAAATAAGAATATAATAAATTTGTTCTTTAAGTATTTATTTTAGTTGAATATTTAGAGATTTTTAAATTTGGAAATATAGAAATGAATAGAGAGGAAGAAATCACATGGATAAAAAAAGGGATTGTATTCGGTGCTGGGTTAAGTGGGCTTGGTGCGAAAGGAATTACTGGAAAAAAATGGATATGAAGTGTATTTGATAGATGATAAGGTTGCATTGCCGTCAGAGGAAGGGATTAGACTTTTGAATGAAGGAGGAATTGAGTTTGTTGTGAAAAAGTCCTGGAATTCCTTGGAAGGCGGAACTTTTTGAAGGTTGCAAAAGGAAAAAGAACGTTAAAGTTATTTCAGAAATAGATTTGGCTTATAAGTATGTGGATAAAAAAATATAAAAATTATTTTCATTTACTGGAACAAATGGAAAAACTACGACATCGACAAAAAAATGGCAGAACTTTTTAAATTTTGCTGGATTTCGTGCCAGACTTGCTGGAAATGCCGGATTTTTCATTTGCAAAGCTGGTGGCTGATGAGGAAGAGCTGGATTATGTTGTGCTGGAACTTAGCAGTTATCAATTGGAGAAATAATCCGCAAATTCATTCAAATATCGCTGGAATAATAAATTTGACGCCAGATCATCTGACAAGATATAATTCAGTAGAAGATTATTATATTACAAAGTTTGCAATTTTTGATAAGCAGACTGAAGATGACTTTGCATTGATTAATTTAGATGATAAGGTTTTTGATGAATTGTATAAAAGAAGTGAAATAAATGAAAGAGTAAAGGCTCAAAAAGTATATTTGAGTACACAGGCAAAGGGAACAGTTTTTGTTTATGAAAATAATATCCGTGTAATGAAGGATTTAAATAGCCGTATTGATGAAATTCAAAAATTTTGAAGAAAAAAATTGATGAAGTTTCAGAAATTTTTGATGAAAAACGGATGAATTGTCGTTAAAAAGGGAAACATAATTTGGAAAATATGCTGTTTTTAATAAGTTCGGCAAAAATATTGAATGTGGAAAATGAAAAATTAGTTGAATTTTTGAAATCGACAACTGCATTGGAGCATAGGCTTGAAAACTTCTTTGTAAAAGGAAATACAACGTTTATTAATGATTCTAAAGGAACAAATGTGGAATCGACATTGAAGGCTATTGATTCGTTTAATAATGCGATTATTATGATTTTAGGTGGAGATGATAAGAAAATTGATAATATGCCTTTAATTAAAAAGAGTTAAGGAAAAAAAGTTGATTTTGTTTATTTGATTGGAGATAATGCTCAGATTTTGATTGATGATATGGAAAAAAAGTTGGATATAAGAATTATAAAAAAATTTAGAGACAGTTGAAAAATGTGCTGAATTATTTAAAGGAAAATGTAGATTTTTTTCAAAGGATCAGACAGTGCTGTTTTCACCTGCGACTTCTAGTTTTTTTGCCAATTCAAGAGTTTTTGAACATAGGGGAAAAGTATTTAAGGAATTGACAGAAAAAAATTATTGGGAAATAGTTTTTTTCTTTTGGAAAAAAATGGAATTTAGGAGAAAAAAATTGAATAGGAAAAAAAATATTAGGGACAGGATTTATAATAGTAATTTTAATACTTTCAGCACTTAGCATCATAACGATGGCAAAGCCTTAGTGCTCCAAGGGCACAAAATGAAAATAAAGTAAGCTATTATTATTTAATGCGACAAATGATATGGTTAATTTTTTTGGATGGCTAGGCTTTTTGGTTACTGCTAATCTTAATTATAAAAAAATACAGGGAAATAACAAAATATTTATATGTTATAGGTGCTTTTTCACTTGTGATGGTCTTAGTGATAGGAACAACTAAAAATGGAGCTAAACGTTGGATTGACCTTGGAATGGGAATGCGTATTCAGCCTTCGGAATTTGTAAAGCTGATATTGATTGTAGTTCTTTCAACACTTGTGTATAATCTTAAAATACGGAATAAGATAAGTAAGCATCCATGGTTGTCAAGTATAGTTATAATGGGAACTACAGGAGTCTATATGTTTCTTATTTTATTTGAAAAATCATTTAGTAATACAGTTCAGATTGCAATAATTGGAATGACTTATTTACTTGTTTCAGAATTAAAATTTTCAATAATTGCACTTTATACGGGACTAGGCGGGATTTTAGGATGGTTTGGAGTAATGAAAGTTGGGTATAGGGCAAGCAGAATTGCGGAGCATACTTCTAAAGAAATTGGATTCCAGACAACGCAGTCGTTAATTGCAATATCTAACGGTAAGATTTTTGGAAAATTTTATGGAAATGGATTCCAGAAATATGGATTTTTGCCAGAAATACATACAGATTATATCTTTTCGGGATATGCTGAAGAAAATGGATTTTTAGGAATATTATTTCTGCTTGGGTTATATGCGGCTTTATTAATTATAATTGGAATTACTTTAAAAAAAGTAAAAGACTTGTATGCAAAATATCTTTTAGCTGGAATTTTTATAATAATTGCAACACAGGTAATTGGAAATGTGGCAGTTACAAGTAAAATAATCCCTTCTACAGGAATCCCGCTTCCAATGATGAGCTACGGTGGAAGTACAATGGTTGCGATGATGTTGATGCTGGGCATTGTCTATAATATAATAAGAACAGTCTATAAGCAGGAAATGGGAAATCAGCTGGATGAGTTAAATGAAATTGACTATATGATGTAATAAATCAAATAAAACGAGAGGAAGAATAAGCGATGGAAAAAGTAGTATTTACTACAGGTGGAACAGGTGGACACATTTATCCTGCCTTATCAATTGCAAAAAAAGTAAGGGAAAAGGGAATAGATACTTTATTTATTGGGACGAAGCATAGAATGGAAAAGGACATTGTGCCAAAGGAAAACTTTTAGATTTATAGGACTTGATGTATTGCCGTTAAGAAGTATAAAATCTGTATTTAAAATGATGAAAGCAACGATGGATACGATAAAGCTGCTAAAAAAGGAAAAACCTACAAAAATAATAGCATTTGGAAATTATATAACAATACCAGTATTGGTAGCGGCTAATGTGCTACGAATACCATATTACCTTCAGGAGCAGAATCACACAATGGGTCAAGCAAATAAGTGGTTTTACAAAGGAGCAAAAAAAGTATTTGTCGCTTTTGAAAATACGCTTGAAAGTGTTAAGGAAAAATATAAAGGCAAATTTGTTGTGACTGGAAATCCATTGAGGGAAGAATTTTATGGGAAAAACAAAGCTGAAGAAAGAAAAAAACTGAATATAAAGGATGATGAGAAAGTAATTCTTGTAATTGGTGGAAGTTTGGGAGCTAAAAAAATATAAATGAGGCTATCTTGAAAAAAAGTGGAAAACACTTTCATCAGATGGGGAAATAAGATTATTTTGGGCAACTGGGAAGGATAATTATGAGGCTTCGACTTACAGAATAAGAGATTTTGGAACAGCGGTAGTTGAGCCGTATTTTGAAAATGTGCCAGAACTGATGGCAGCTTCTGATATTGTAATCTGCCGTGCTGGAGCTTCAACTATTTCTGAGCTTATCCAGCTGGAAAAAGCCATCGGTATTGATTCCATACGATTTTGTCGGACAAAAAGGAAAAATGCAGATGTGCTGGAATATGTAAATGGTGCAAAAATATTTACAAATGAAACTGCAGAAGAGGCGATAGATGAGGCTCTGTCAATAGTGGGACAGGCTTCAATGCTGGAATTTATGAGTGAAAATGTAAGAACCTTGAAAAAGGGAAATTCAGCGGAAATAATAGTAAATGAAATGGGACTTTAAACAGAGAACATAGAAATAAATTATAAAACAGGAAAGAGAAAATTTGGAGGAAATTATGCTAACAAAAGTAAATAACGTGTATTTTAGCGGAATAAATGGAATTGGAATGAGTGGACTTGCAAAAATTTTAGCAGCAGATGGATTTAATGTGGCAGGTTCAGATTTAGAAAGAAAAAGCTGTGACAAAAAGATATGGAAGATATGGGAATAAAAGGTTTACATCAGGGCAAGTTGAAGAAAATGTAAAAGATAAGGGAATAGACTTATTTGTATATTCAACAGCAATTAAAGAAACAAATCTAGAATATAAATATATTGTTGACAATAATATAAAAATAAAAAGAGGACAGCTGCTTGCAGAAATAATGAACAGATTTGATGGAATCGCTGTAGCGGGAACTCACGGAAAAAAACTACTACAAGTTCAATGATGAGCGTGGCACTTTTTGGAAAAAAAGAGCCATTTATCGTAGTTGGAGGAATAATTCCTGAAATTCAAAGTAACAGTAAAATTGGAAATTCAGAATATTTTTATTGCTGAAGCTGATGAAAGTGACAATTCATTTTTGTATATAAAAACCAAAATATTCTGTTGTAACAAATGTAGAAGCCGATCACTTGGATCATCACGGAACATTTGAAAATATAAAGAAATCATTTGAGCAATTTATCGACAGTACAGAAAGAATTGCAGTTCTTTGTAAAGATACTGTCGGAAAAAGTTGGAGCTTAATTTGAAGAATAAAAAAATATAGCATGGTATAGCATAAAGGATGAAACTGCTGATATTTATGCAAAAAAATATAAGAGTGGAAAATGGAATAACAAGTTTTGAAGTTGTGAAAAAAGGTGAAGATTTGGGAACATTCAGCTTGAGCATTCCTGGAGAGCACAATGTTGCAAATTCGCTTCCAGTAATTTATTTTGCCCATGAATTTAATTGTAATATGAAAAAAAGTAAAAGGAAAGAATTTTTAAAAATTTAAAAGGGCAAAAGAGAAGATACCAAGTTATTTATGATAATAATTTAAGAATAATTGATGATTATGCACATCATCCAACAGAAGTAAAAGTTACAATAACTGCGGCACATAAGACTGAAAAAGGGAAAAAGTAACTGTAATTTTTTTCAGCCGCATCGATATAGCCGTACAAAATTCTTCTTTGATGACTTTGTAACTTCATTAAAGGAAGCCGATGACTTAATTCTGCTTCCAATATATGCAGCAAGTGAAGACAATACTTATGGGAGTATCTTCAGAATTGCTTGCTGAGAAAAATCGGAGGAAATGTGAGGGTGCAAACTCAGGAGGAAATTGAAAATATTATAAAAAAATGATAGAAATAGTGGAAATACTTATGTATTTATGGGAGCTGGAAGTGTATCAGGAGTAGCTCATGCAATTGCGGATGATTTGAAAAAGATGGAAAAAAATAAATATAATTAAAAAAAGTAGAAATCCAAAAAAAGGAGAAGTAAAATAGAAAAATGGAAATAATAAAAAAATGCCAAAAATGAAGGAATATTCAAATATGAAAGTTGGCGGAACTGCAAGAGAGCTTATTTTTCATAGATGATAAAAAAATGAATTAAAGGAAATTTTTACAAACTAGAAGCAATATTTTTCCTTTTGGGAAATGGAACAAATACTCTTATTAACGATGGAAATTTAGATATAAGTTTTTTTGTCATTAAAAAGACTGAAAAAAATATAACAGTTGAAAAAAAAGTTAGAAATGAAGAAAAAAAGCTGGAGATGAAAATAAAGAGAATAACTACGATCTTGTAAGGGTAGAAGCTGGACTGGACTTGGATGATCTGATAGAATTTATGGAAAAAAATAATTATTCAGGACTGGAAAAATATTACTGGAATCCCAGGATCTGTCGGTGGGCTTGTCAATATGAACGGTGGAGCTTATGGAACAGAGATTTTTTTGACTGTATTGAGGAAGTTGAAGTTTGTAAAAATGATGGAGAAATTGTAAAAAAATTAAGACAACAGATTTGAACTTTAAATATAGAACTACTGAAATAAAGGAAAAATAAATGGATTGTAGTTTCTGCTCTTTTTAAATTTGGATTTGGGTTTGACAAGGCTGCTTCAGAGGATAAAAAGGGAACAAAGAAAAAGTGAAACATCCATTGGATTTGCCAAATTTAGGAAGTACATTTAAAAAAATCCAGAAGGAAAAATTTGCAGCAAGATTAATTTCTGATGCCGATTTGAAGGGATATAGAGTTGGAGATGCGGCAGTTTCCACAAAAGCATCCAAATTTTTGTTACAAATTTAGGTAATGCTACTTTTAATGATGTTATTTCAGTTATTGAACATGTTAAGGAAGTTATCTTTTGAAAAAGTTTGGAATAAAATTAGAAACAGAGATTATAATTTTAAAAAGGTTTAGATTTAGTAAAGAAATTTTTTTTAAGTCAAAGAAATTTAGTCTTGTTGGAGTTTTATTATAAAGAGATTTTATTAATAAATTTCAAATAAATTTATTTAAGATATTGAATAAAATTCAAAAAAAGTGTATAATAATATAAAAAAATGGAGTTTAAAAATGAAAAAAATCAATTAAAGCATTAGTTTTACTGTTTTTTTATTGGCAGGGAATAATGTTTTTTTAGTAAAATGTTTATTGATTCAGATTATTTTTAAAGTTCAAGAGGTTTTTAGTGGAAGGACAGTTTGATCTGTTAGGCAGGATATTGTAGCTCCACTTGAACAAATGAAGGGCAAAAATATTGTATATCTAGATACTAATGATATCGAAAATCTTATAAAAAAACCGATATAAGAGTAAAAAAAGTATCGATAAAAAAAACTTTTTCCAAGTAAAATTCAAAGTTGTTCTAGAAGAAAGAGAGCCATATGTATATGTAAAAAAAGGAGACGAAACTCTTATAGCAGATAAAGATTTAAATATATATGGTGATATTTTTAGAAGAACCAGCAAAAAAATATTCCTATAATAGATTACACAAATGATGAAAGTTTAAAAGAAATGAAAGACAATACTTTCTAAAAATACGAAAACAAAGATTTCTATGCTATGATTTCAGAAATAAGACAATCTGAAAAAAACTATGAAATACTTCTCACAAATAATGTAAGAATTATAACAGAAACATTAGTAACAGAAAAAAATATGAAGAAGCGTACAAAATATACGAAAAGAATAAAAAAAAAGGACCAGTAACTTTCTATGGATTTAAGATTTATAGATCAAACTATTGTGAAAATAATATTTTACATGAAAATTTAGAGAAAGGAGAAGCTACTTTAAAAGTTATTAAATTTAAGTAGCAAAGAAAAAATGGATAACTTTAGTAATGCGGCGAAACTGAAAGTAGTAGGAGTAGGTGGAGCAGGTGGAAACGCAATAAATGACATGATAGAAAGTAATATAACAACTGTTGATTTTATAGCGATAAATACGGATCAGCAGGATTTAGATAGATCAAAAGCACCTATAAAAGTACTTTTAGGAAAAGGAATGGGAGCTGGTGCAGATCCTGAAAAGGGGAGAATTGCCGCAAAGGAATCAGAAGAAAAAATAAAAGACGTTCTGGAAGGTACAGATATGTTATTCATAACTGCCGGAATGGGTGGTGGAACAGGAACGGGAGCTTCTCCAATTATTGCCGAAGTGGCAAAAACAATGGGAATTTTAACTGTAGCCATTGTAACTAAGCCTTTTAGTTTTGAAGGGCCGTTAAAGAAAAATAATGCTGCACTTGGAATTGATAATTTAAGAGAAAATGTAGATACTTTAATAGCTATTCCAAATGATAGATTATTTGAAATACCAGGAATGAATATTTCACTAATGAATGCATTTAAAGAGGCAAATGGAGTTTTAAAGATGGGAATAAAAGGTATTTCAGATCTAATTACAAAACAAGGAATTGTAAATTTGGATTTTGCAGATGTAAAATCTATTATGCAAAATTCAGGAATTGCAATGTTAGGATTTGGAGAGGCAAATGGTGATGAAAAGGCTAAGAGTGCAACAGCTCAGGCATTGAAACAGTCCGTTACTGGAAAAGTCCATCGAAGGTGCAAGAAAGATATTGATAAACGTTACAGCTGGTCCTGATATTGGATTACAAGAAATACAAGAAGTTGCTCAAACAATTTCAGAAAAAGCCGGACATGATAAGGCCAATTTATTGTGGGGTTATATAATGGAACCTGAATTGGAAGGAACAATAAGTGTATCAGTAGTAGCAACAGATTTTGAAGATGAATTTTTAACAAATGATTCAAAGGCTTCACAAACAATAAGATTTGCTCCGTCTGAAGAAAAAACAGAAGAAAAGCCAAAAGAAAAAGAAAATGAAAAAACTAATTATCAAAAATGAAGAAAAATAATTATGAAGAAGAAGAAAAAATGGAAGATACAGGAGATTTTTGTATTACCGCCATTTTTTTGAAGAGTAATTAAATTTAAAAGTCTAATATTGTCAAAGTAAAATACAAAAATTTTGATGACTTTGTAAAGCAAAAAGATATAAGTCAATCTCAATAATAAACTTGAGAGAAAGAATTTCTTAAAGTTTTTTTGTTTTTTTAAAGAAATGTATTTTGATGTAATATCAAAAAAATTTAAATAAATTTTTGAAAATAACTTGATTTTTATTAGGCTTTTTTTGGTATAATTATAGAACCTGCTCTATTTTTAGAAGTAGGGCTAAAAAAAGCCATAGGAAAGGAGAAAGAAAATGAGAAATTATGAAATTATGTTTATTTTATCTACACAATTAACAGATGAAGAAAAAAACAAGCTGGAGTTGCATTTGTAGAAGAAACATTAAAAAGTTGCAGGAGCAGCTGAAGTTAAGACAGAAGTTTGGGGAGATAGAAAACTAGCTTATCCAATTAAGAAAAAAAGAAAAATGGATACTATGTTTTAACAACATTCCAAGCAGATGGAACTAAATTTACTGAAATTGAATCAAAATTAAATATTAATGAATCAATTTTAAAATATATGATTGTTAAAAAAACGACTAATTTAAAGTATTATAATTGATAAATACAAAAATTTGAGGTTAAAAAAAATATTATAATTAGGGGAAATTATGAACGTAGTAATATTAATGGGAAGAATGACAAGAGATCCTGAATTAAAGTATACTTCAGGAGGTAAAAGCATATACTAGTTTTACGCTAGCTGTGCAAAAAAATGAAAGATGATGCTGAGTTTATTGACTGTATTGCCTGGGAAAAAGACAGCAGAAACCATTGCTGAATATTTTTAGAAAAAGGTAGAAAAAAATTCTTGTGCAAGGACGTTTGAATGTAAGCAGTTACGAACAAAAATGGCGAAAAAAAGAAAAATCTACAAAAAGTTGTTGTAAGTAGTTTTGAGTTTGTTGAAAGTTCAGGAACTAGCAATAATAATGGCGGGTATCAGCAAAAATCAGCCTTATAATGGAAATGGCGGAAATAGCGGAAGTAAACCAGTTCATAATAATACATATGAAAATGATGACGATACGGATGATAATGAAGATTTTTCCGTTTTTAGTAACTAGGCAAGTTTTATAAAAAAATTGCTATAAAAAGTTTTTAGGAGGTGCAAATTAATGAGAGCTAAACCAGTTACAGAATTTAAAAAGAAGAAAAAAAGAAGACCAAAAGTTAAATTTAAAAGTAGAAGATATTAACTATAAAAATGTTGAATTATTAAAAAAACTTTATGAATGATAAGGGAAAAAAATCTCTCCTGCGAGAGTAACAGGATTAGAAGCTAAAGTTCAAAGAAAAAAATTGCAAAAAGCAATTAAAAAGAGCTAGACAAATCGCTTTAATGCCTTATACAAGAATTGAAAAAAATAATAATAAATTTTTTTCTTTTAATTGAAAAATTACGGTTATATATTTATAATTTTTAGCCGTAATTTAGTTAAAAAATCAAGACTATTTAAAAATAAGTTTGAGCTTGTTTATAAATAGTCTTTTTTTATGAAAAAAATGTGGAAAAAAATTAAGATTAATATTGTATAATGTATCAAATATACATAATCCCTTTAATATTGAACTGAAAAATTAATATTGTTTCTCATTTAAGCAGTGAAATTTATACTATTTTTCCATTTAAACAGCGGATTAGTTATAAGTTTGACCCTTGTTAATGAAGTAATATAAAATATAACTTTTATTTTTTTATGGAATTTAAGTATTACTTTAAAGAGAATAGGATTAACTTGCTGCAAGTAACTATTTTTTTCCAATAGTAATAGTTAAAAAAAGTAATGGAAATACAATATTTAAGTTTAGTTTTAAAGTGGTTTTGCTGTATAAAAAAATAGGTGGTAATAAAAAAATGCTGAATAAAAAAATGAATATAATTTTACTTTTTTTATTTATTTTTTTATGGCAGGATGTGATAAAAAAAGGGAGTGAAGCGAAAGAAAAAAAGAGATAATCCTGAGAATATACAAAGTAAAAACTGCAAAGGAAAAACATTTTTTTCAAATAATTCAATAGAAAAAAATAATTGAAATATTTTCAAAAAAATCTAAAAAGTAATAAAAGTAAGTATTGAAAAATTTTGAAAAAAATTAACTTATGAAAATAAAAATTATTATTATGCTAAAAATACATTCAAGAGGAAATGCCGTTTATGCCCTTGATTATAGTGGACTAAGTGCAACTAGCATATTTTTTTAAAGGTTAATAATGTAAATGGGGCAAATTTGGGAATTATTGAAAATATGGTTGTAAATTTGATACAAGTGTCTGATGAAAATATTAAGGATTCAGAAGCTAGAGCAATTTATACAAAAAAATTTTGTCAAATTTAGGGAGAAAAGGAATTATCAAGCCTTTTAACCTATACAAATGGCATAATTTATGGAATAAGAATAGATCCTGCAACAGGAGAACTTATATTTTTTGCTAGGGAATCGGAAGATGAAAAGGCAGTAACAAGTATTCCAAAATTAAATTTTATTGATAAGAAAAAAGCTAGTGAAAAAGCATTAACAAAATTGGGAGAAAGTAAATAATTTAAGAAAAAATGGAGGTAAAGATGAATTTAGAAGCATTATTAGGACTTTTACAAGGACAAGATTTAGGAAAATTAGCCGAGCAAGTTGGAGGAAGCAGCACAGAAGCGAGAAATGGAGTAGCAGCGGCTCTACCAGCAATTTTGGCGGCAGTTAATAAAAACGCAAATAATAGCGAAAAAGCACAAGGATTGAATAAAGCGTTGGAACAGCACGATGGCTCAGTATTAAATAATCTTGGAAGTTATTTGCAAAATCCAGATTTAAAAAGGACGGAGCAGGAATTTTGAGCCATTTATTTGGTGGAAATATACAAAATGTGGCAAACGCAGTTTCTCAGTCGAGCGGTTTGGATACTCAAGGAAGTTTGAAGATGTTAGAAACTTTAGCACCATTAGTTTTGGGAGCGTTAGGACAACAGAAAAAGGAAAATAATTTAGACGCACAGGGAATTAGCAATTTAACTTCAAATCTTGCTGCAAATTTTGGCGGAGAAGGCGGAATTATGAGTATGATTACAAATTTATTGGATGCGAATAAAGATGGAAATGTAATGGATGATTTAACTGGAATGATTGGTAAATTATTTTGGTGGAAAATAAAAATAAAAATTTAAAAAAATAATTAGTTTTAGCAAGTTATAAAAAAATTTTTCACTATAAAATAAATAAAATATAGTTTAGTAAATAAAAGGAATTACTTGAAATCTTGAGTAGTTCTTTTTATTTATTGAATAAATTTATTTTTCAAAAAAATTAAATGTTTTTAAATACAGCAATTAATACATTTCCTGTTTAATACTATTCCCCGTTTAAAAAGCGAATATTTATTTTAACAAGAGGTCTTAACTTCTCGTTACAAAAAAAATAAATAAAATATAGTTTCTATTTTTTTCAAATAGGATTTAGAATAAAATATGATATAATAAATATTATTTGTTAATTTTTTTATAGTTGTCAGTGGAGGATTTTATGAGAGAAATAACAATTATTTATATAATTGCGATTATAATTTTACTGATTTACTGCTTTTTGGACAGTAAAATTTTTGAGGGCAAAAAAATTTTTTCAAAAAGATGTCATTCCAAAATTTGAAAGTTCCGAAAAGCATTTCTGCAATGGGAGTTGGAATTTTGAATAATTCTAGGACGGAGAAAAAAATTTTTCATATTGGGATATTTTTCTTTGGTTGAGAAAAAAATTTTATAACTGCGAAAAGAGAAAAACTTTTTGAAAATATGGATTTTTCAAACGGATATTTTATATAAGAAAAAAATTTGGAAAAAAATCTAAAAAGTAATTATTACAGACAAGATGAGCTTTTTGCAGAAGAGCGATGGGTTTTAGATAGCTTGGCGGATTCTGAAAAGGGATTTTTGAGTGATTATCAAAAGTTCTGGGAATAGAGAGAAATTGCCGAAAAATGGATGAGAAAAATATTGATAGAAGAAAAGAGATTTTTTTAGAGAAGTCTTGCAAGTGCTAATAACTTTTTTTAGTAGCTTTTTTTGATAAATATAATTTTAAAAGGGTTCTTCGGATAATTCGAGTAACGATTCTTCGAGTAGTTCATATAATCAAAAAAATCTTTAGATCCTTTTTTTCAAAAAAATGTTTGAAATTTATAAAAGGACAAAGAAAAAGTTTTTAGGTTCATTTTGGTGGCCTGAAAAAAATTGGAAGAATTTATAATTTACAAGAAAAAAATTCAGGATTTTTATATTTTTTTATTTTTGGAGTTATTTTAGCTTCAATTATAATGACAAGTAAAGATGTAAAATTTGGAAGTGGAGAAGGAATTTTGGACTTATAGTTTTAGCTGCAATAATCGTTTTTTTCTTGGAAAGTCTTTTGGCTAAGAATGTCATTTTTACCGATATTTTCTAAGTATATCCCAAAAAAATAGTAAAAATTTTTATTGCATTGGTATTTTTATTTTTCGTTGTATAGTTTTATGTTGCCAAATATTGCATTCATATTTGAACTAAGATTTTTATATTTTTAATTCCACTGATATTTGTAATTTTATTTTTTTCATTTACAAGAAATTAATCGTGCGATATACTGAAAATGGACTTTTGGCCATGAATGAAATTGAATCATTCAGAAAATACATTTTAAATTTTGAAAAAAATTGGAAATTCCCACTTTTTTCAAGTGAAGATGAATTAATCGAAAATTTTTCAGCAAATGTATATTTATGCTTTTTGCTTTGGGAATTGAAAAAGATTTTTTTGAAATTTTTTTGGATGTTACTTTGGAGAAAAAAAATAATTTTGCTGGGAGAAAAGAAGTTTATTTATGAAAAAAACTTTGGATTTCGACTGTTTTTTTGTGATAAAAAAATTGTTGGGAGAATTGAAACTTAATGTTATGGGAAGATGATTTTTTTAAGGAGGAAACTTTTATGAAAAAAAATTTTTAGAAAAAAATTGGGAAAAGATGAGTTGCTTGAATATTCACGTTTAGGAGATAAATTTTTCTGTTGGAAATTATATTGGGAGTAGTAATGATTTTTCATATTTTTTTACATCAATTAATCCATATGGAAAAATACGAAGGTTATAAATTTTTAAAAAGAAAAGATTAGGAAGAAATAAGTGGTATTTAAAATTGATGAAAGAAGAAATGAAGGAAAGAGAACTAAATGAAGGAAAGACTATTATTTTAGAAAAAGATAAATTTTTTTAAAAAAATTTGTTTAAATATTTTATAGAAAAATAAAATAAGATTACAAATTTTTCTATGATAGAGATTGGAGTAATAGTGGATATTTGATAAAAAAATTTAAAGGAATTTTTTTAAATTTCATTTTTGTGAGTGAAGATGATAAAAAAAGAAGAAGAAGTTATAAGAAAATATGGAGTAAAAAAATTATAAGAGCAGGAAAAACGTTATAAAAAGATATTATTGTAGAAGATAGCGAAATTAAAGAAAAATAAATTAATAAAAGTTTATGATTTAGATGATGTTTTTAGGGTGATATTATTTTTTTCAAGATGATAATTATATTTTTGATTTATGAAAAAGGATTTATTTTTTTGGCGATTATAAATTTACAATATTAAAAATGTCTGATATTGAAGAAATTAATGATAGAATGAATTTAATAGAAACAAAAGATATAAATTTGAAGAAATTTTTTTCCAAATATTGTAAAAATGAGAATAGAAGAAAGTTTTTGAAAAAAATGCTTTGAGAATAAAATATTAGTGCATTTTGAGCATGAGAAATCATATTCTGAAAAAAATTTGGAATAATTGAAAAAGATTTGATAATGAGAGAATAATTTTTAAAAAGAAATAGATAAAATGACAGGAATTTTTGTTTCTAAATCAGAAATATTGATTAAAGATATTTCATTTTTGTTTGTGAGAAATTGTAGAGTTTTGAGAGTAGTAGAGTAAAAACTATGGCTTTGTTTGATATAGTAAAAAAAGAGAACTGATTTGATTGGTTCTCTTTCATTTTTTTATCTATTATTTTGAAAAATTTTTTTGGATAAAATTTTTTTCATATTCGTGATGTCATTGTATTATAAAAAGTCAGTAAAATAAAATATTTTTAAAAATAAAAAAATTTTTTTACTATAATTCCAAAATCATAAATCCAATAAAAAAAATCAATAATTCGTTTTTCGCAGAATTCCATTTATATTATATTCACTTAAATTATCCATAGAAAGAACATATTTTTGGATAGTTGTCTTCAATGTTTTTTTAATGGAGAAAAATTCTCGTTCAATGGTGTTTTTCTGAGGCTAAAAAGATAAGTTGCTTGAATATATAATTTTTTTATCTTCTTTTTGTGCGATGAAATCAATTTCTTTTTGTTTTTTAATTTTTCCGATATTTACATTGTATTTTTCTTCTTAATAGTTCTAAATAGATGATGTTTTCAAGATGACCAGCGATGTCGTTTGCTTTGTATCCTAATTGAGAATGTTTTAAACCTAAGTCAAGAAGATAAAATTTTTTTCTTGTGTTTCTAAAAACGGATTTTTCCTTTTTATGTCATATCTTTGAACTTTTGAAATAATATACGCATTTTCAAGTGCTTTTAAATAATTGTAAACGGTTTCAACGCTTAACTTTCTACCTTGGCTTTTTCAAAAAAATCTGAAAATTTTTTTGCAGAAAAAAATATTTCCAATATTATCAAAAAAATATAAAATTATTCGTTCTAAAAAGTTCAATATCCCTTATACTATTTCTTGCAACAACATCTTTTTAGCAAGACAGAATTATAAATATCAGTCAAATATTGATAAATAGAAGTTTTATCTTGATTGAAAATTGTGGATGGCAGGTAAACCTCAAATTGCAAATATTTTTTTCAAAAATATTCTTCATTGCTGTAAAATTTTTTTCTGGATTTTTGAATTTTGGAAAAATCTATAAATTCTTTAAAAGATAAAGGAAAAAAACCTTTATTTCAACATATCTTCCTGCAATGTAGGTAGCCAATTCCGAAGATAATAAATTAGCATTTGAACCAGTGATATAAATATCACAATCTAAGTCAACTATCAATGAATTTATCACTTTTTTTCCCAAGAAGCAACTTCTTGAATTTCATCGAGTAAAATATAAATTTTACCAGCTAAATTTTTTTGATTTTTTTCAATAATATAGCTATATAATTTTTTTGAAAAATTTGCAAATTCGGCGAACATTAAAGACTCAAAATTAATAAAAATAATATTTTTCTTTATTAGTTCCCTTTTCTTCAAGTTCTTTAGATATTAATTTTAAAATCATAGATTTCCCACTTCTACGCATACCAGTAATAACTTTTTATTATCGGCTTATCCATAAATTTTTCTAATTTCTTTTTAAATATTGCTCTTTTTATCATTTTATCACCACCTATATTAATATATACAAGAAATTATATACTAAATTAAAAAGTTTTTTTCAACTTATACTAGAAAAAAACTTTTTCGAAAATAACATATTTTTTTGCTTATATACTAGAAAAAAAATAAATAAAAATTTCTGATAAAATAAAAAAAGAGGCATAAAACCTCTTTTTGTTTTTTTAAATAAAAAGTATAATAAAAAAATATTTAATAGTAAATTTCATTTTTTTATAAATAAAAAAATTTATAAAGCTGTAATAAAAGTTAAAAAAATCCTAATATCACTCCAGCTAAATTTGGAACGATAAGAATAAAATCTTTTTTAGGTTCTTTAGTCCATCCGTAAATAACCCAAATTAGACAAGAAATCGAAGCCGTAAGAGGTTGCCAAGGCTGAGCTTTTTCTCCTCCTAAATTAGCAATAATTTGAGGAATATAGGTTATAAACACAAAAACTCCAATAAATGCTCCAATTGAACCAACAACCGTGTTAATTTTTCTTTTTGTTCATAAAATTACCTCCTTTTTTTAAAAAGTACATATATAAATTATATCAAAGTTTAATATTATTGTCAAATTTAAAAGAAAAAAATTTCTTTAATGAGAAATTCCCAAACATTGTAAACAAATATCAAAAATGATATAATTTAACGAATAAAATTAAAATATAAGATATAAAAAAATAATTTGATAAAAATAGAGAAAAGGAAGGGAATTTGATGAGTTTAGTGCAATTTAATAGGGTGTATAAGCAGTTTGCTGGGGAATATATATTGAAGGATATTAATTTTTACGATTGAGGAGAAGGATAAGATTGGGCTTGTTGAGGGTGAATGGAGCTGGGAAATCGACGATTATTCGGATGTTACTTGATAGAGAGCGAATTGATGGGGCGGAAGATAATTTGAATGAAGTTGGGAATATTGTGAAAGTGCTTCGATGAAAATTGGATATTTGTCGCAAAATCATGAGTTTTCGGATGAAAAAAATACGATTTATGAAGAGATGATGTCGGTTTTTGCAGAAGAGAGGGAAATTTGGTATGAACTTCAGAAGGTTAATTTGCTTTTGGGAACGGCTGAAAATGATGAGCTGGAAAAATTGATTAATAAGTCTGCGGAGTTGTCGTCGCTTTATGAGGCGAAGGGCGGATATGATATTGAGTATAAGATAAAGCAGATTTTGACTGGGTTGGAGCTTACTGAGGAATATTACAATTTGGTGTTAAAAGATTTGAGCGGTGGAGAGCAAACTAGGGTTTCACTTGCAAAATTGCTGTTGTCTGAGCCAGATTTGCTAATTTTAGATGAGCCGACAAACCATTTGGATTTGGTTTCAATTGAGTGGTTGGAAGATTATTTGAAACGGTATGCGAAGGCGTTTTTGCTTGTTTCACATGATAGGATTTTTTTGGATAATGTTTGTAACAAAATTTTTGAAATTGAGAATAAGAAATTGCATAAGTATGATGGGAATTTTTCTGCATTTATCATTCAAAAAGAGATGATTTTGAAAGGGGAAATGAAGCGTTACGAAAAAGAGCAGGAAAAAATTAAGAAAATGGAAGAATATATTGACAGATTTCGTGCTGGAATAAAGGCTAGACAGGCAAAAGGGCGACAAAAAATTCTAGATAGAATCGAGCGAATGGACGACCCTGTTTTTAATCCGCAAAGAATGAAATTGAAATTTGAAACAGATACGATTACTGGGGACAATGTTTTAAAAGTGAATGGAATTTCAAAAAGTTTTGACAACAAAAAGGTGTTGAATAATGTGAGTTTTCAGCTATTTCGTGGCGAAAGAGTCGGAATTATTGGAAAAAATGGGATTGGAAAATCAACTTTGTTAAAAATTTTGGTAAATAAATTGAAGCAGGACTCAGGAACTGTCGAGTACGGTTCTCGTGTGAAAGTCGGTTATTACGACCAAAATCACATGGATTTAACTCCAGCAAACAATATTTTGCAGGAAATTAATAATTCTCTAAATTTGACGGAAGAATATTTACGAACACTTGCGGGAGCTTTCTTGTTTTCAGGCGATGATGTTTTGAAAAAAGTAGAAAAATTGAGCGGTGGAGAAAAAGTTAGGGTTTCATTCTTAAAATTGTATATGCAAAGAGCAAATTTCCTAATTTTAGATGAACCGACAAACCATTTGGATATTTATTCAATTGAAGTTTTGGAAGACGCATTGGAAGATTTTGACGGAACAATGCTTGTCGTATCGCATAATCGTCACTTTTTAGACACAGTTTGTAACACAATTTACTATCTTGACGAAAATGGTCTTACGAAATTTAAAGGAAATTACGAAGATTACAAGGAAAGTTTGAAAAACAATAAATCGAATCCGACTGCAACTGACATTGAAACAAAAGAAGAACAAAAATTGTCATATCAGGAGCAAAAGGAACTTTCTAAAAAAATCTCAAAATTGAAAAGAGATATTGCGAAATTGGAAGAGAAAATGGAGAAAATCTCAGAAAAACGGGAAGAATTAAATAAAGATTATGAAGAAGCTGGGCGAAAAAATGATGTTGGAAAATTGATGGAAATTCAGGAGGAATTTGACAGATTGGATAGTAACGAGATGGAAATGATGGAAGAGTGGGATTTGAAGAGTGAGGAATTAGAAAAATTTAGAATTGTAGATAAAAAAACTTATTAAATTAAAGATATTCATTGAATTTTTTTATAAATTTAATTTTGATATAACTATTAATACTTTTTTTAAAGGTTGAAAAAAATATAATTAATTTTAATCTTGATTATTTTTTTAAAATTTCAAAAAAAATAATCATAAAATATTGATAAAAAGTAAAAAAAGATGTTATACTAATATAGTAATAAATAATTTTGAAAAAGGCTGAGAAAATGTATTATAACCAACCAATATATGAAGAATTTGATAATAATGATAATAAAAAAATTTTTTTATGAAATGTATAAAGAAGAATTTAATAGATTAAATCAAAGTCCAAATACATCTATAATTCAAGAAAAATGAGTTTATAGAAGAAATAAAAAAATTCAAAAAAATAAAAGATTACTATGTTTATAAAAAAATTTTTAATAATTATAGTGATTTTTAGTTATAATTTAAAAAAATCAAATATATAAATAATTATATTAATTTTTTTATAATTTTAATAAACATTACAATAATCCAAATAATTCAAATAGTCAATATGGTTATTATACAGGTGAAAAAAAGGAAGTGTATATTTTTGCTTTTAAATTATAACATAGGTTATTTTTAATGAAGAAAGCTGGAGAATTCATTATAATAGTGTGAAAGAAACAAAAGAATTTATTAAAGAAAAAAACTTAAAATGTTCTAAAAGTATTGAAAAATATGTTAGAAGATTTAGAAGTATTGAATAATATGTACGAATACTATAAGAAATTACAATCATCATTTAAACAAATTAAAGATTTTTGAGATATTTGAAAAAAAAATTTGATGCTGAGAGTAAAAAAATATAAAAAAATACAATGTTTATAAATAATGTTATTTGGAATATAAAAATATAGTGGGATTTATATATCAGAAAAAAATAAAAAGCACAAGAAAATTCAAGTAAGAAAATATCAGAAAAAAATCGAGATAATAGAAAACAAATTAGAAAAAAATAACCAAAGAATGATAGAGATAATGGGGATATTTTTAGCAGTATTTTTCAATAATAAATGTCAATATGAATGAAGCTTCTAAAAAAATGCAAGTATAGGTAAGGTAATTACAATAAATATTTCAACAGTAACATCTATGATTGTATTATTTGTTTTAATTTTTTTAATCAAAAAAATTGATAAAAATAAATAGTTAAAATATAAAAAGAATGAGTTAAGTTACAACAAATGTATAAAAAAATTTGATTAGAAAAATTAGATAAGTGATTTTTTTATAGGTTTTAGTAAATTTCATTTCTAAAAAAATTGTAGTTTGTAGTAGTTTCATGTATTTGAAGTGTATTAAAGTTATATTATTGATAAGTTTAGTATCAAAAAAATATTGTAATTTGATAAAAAAATAATTTTTGTAAAAGAGGTGAGAGAAATGGCTTCAGTTAGAATGCCAAAATGGAGATGTAGTTATTGTAATGCTGAAAGTAGTATGCCAGCATTTTTCTGGTCATTGTGCAAAAATCTCCAAATAAAAAGACATGATTGGGTTCAAATTGTTTATAAAGAAAAAAATGTAATGATTAAGAATTATAAAAATTGTCTGAAGTTTTTGAAGTATCTTCAGACAAATTTTAATTTAAAAAGGTGAAAGTTTAATGAAAAGAGATAAGGAAAAATGCACAAGAATTAGAAAAATCAGCATCAAAAAAACTGATTATTCTTCAATAAATGAACTTGGAGAAAGAAAATTTCAAGAAGGAAATTATAAAGAAGCATTGAAATATTTTTGAAAAAAAGCATCTAAATTAGGAAGTGATATGGCTATAAATAATATCGGATTTTATTTTTTTAGAAATTGAAAATAATTTTTGAAGAAGCAGAAAAAAATATTTTAATAAAGCAGTGGAAAAAGGAAATATAGTTGCAATAAATAATCTTGGAGTACTTAATATCGACAAGAGTAATTACGAAGATGCGGAGAAGTATTTTTTTATTAGCAATAGATAAAAAAATGTAATTTTGCATATAATAATTTAGGGTGGTTTATATGAAAATGTTTATCAAAAAAATATGAAGAAGCAGAAAAAAATTATACCAAAGATGTTTTGAAGAAACAGAAGATACAGATTGTTTAATAAATTTGGCATATCTTTATCTAAATTATTATGAAAATAAAAAAATGAAGCAATAAAATATTTAAAATTAGCAATAAGTAAAGGAAATAAAGAAGCAGAGCATGTACTTTTTTTCATGTATTAAATGATGAGATTTGCAGTTGCAATAATGACTAATAAAAAAAGGCTAGAAAAAAATATAGAAAAATTCTAGTCTTTTTTTAATATCATAAATTTTATAGTATATTGCGATAAATATTAAGATAGAAAAAGAAGTAAAAAAACTACAGTAATAAATACTTTGGAAATCATTCAGAATTTGAATAGGACTTTTCTAAAAAAACATAAAAAAATAGGTAGAAAAAAATTATAGAAAAAAATTATATACTATTCCTGATTAGCATATCTATATTTAGAAAAAGAGGAAAAGTAAATGAAAAATAGCAAGTACAGCTGGGAAAACGAAAGTGACAAAATTTTAAAAAGGCTAGTTTCTCAAGACGAAGAAGAATTTTTGAGTAAAAGAAGGGCAAGGAATTGTTTGATAATGGAATATTAAAAAAAATATTCAAGTGGGAACTTTTGAAGGATTGAAGGAAATACATCGGTATTTGTTTCAAGAATGTTATGGAACTGCTGGAGAAGTGCGAAAACATGATATTCAGAAAGGCGATACAGTATTTTGTCGTGCAATGTATCTTGAAAATAATTTAAAGACAGTTTCTAAAATGCCTGAAAAAACTTTTGAGGAAATAATTGAAAAATATGTTGAGATGAATATAATGTATTCGTTTTATGAGGGAAATGGAAGAACGACTAAGATTTGGCTGGATCAGATGTTGATAAAAAGGCTTGGAATGTGTGCGAATTGGCAAAATATCAGTAAAAATAATTATTTATCGGCAATGAAAAGAAGTGTGATTAATGATTTGGAACTAAAGATGCTTTTGAAGGAGAATTTGACGGAAGATGTGGAAAGTAGAGATATATTCATGAATGGGATTAATTAGTCTTATGAATATGAAAATATGAGAAAATATGATGTGCTAAATATATGAAGTAAATGTTTGAAATTATATTGATTTGTAAAAGGAGGTTTGAATGAAAAAGCGGTTATTGAAAATATTAATGCTATTATTTTTAATTGGGAATTTAACATTTTCAGAATATGTTGTGAAAGACGGGAAAGTTTTTTATGATGGTAAGGAAGTTTTGAGAGCAGATATAGGAAGTTTTAGGATTTTTGAATAATAAAATTGCTGTTGATAGTCAGAATATATTTTTTTAGGAAGCAGAACGATAAAATCTGAAAAAAATGCTTATGATACATCAGAACCTGTTTACAAACTTTCAAGTGATTCAGGAAAATTGAAAATAGATAAAGAAGAATACGATGTAAAAAAATTTAAATTAATTTCAAGTAATGTAAAAAAAATAGTAATTTTTATTTTTCTAAAATATGATAAAAAAAATATATGTTGTATATGGGTATAATCATAGCGTTTTTTTAGCGAAATATTAAATGTAGATTATGAAACTTTTGAGAGTGTGTCTAAAAAAATTTAGTAAAGGATAAAAAAATAAAGTTTATTTTTGTTAACTCGTTTATAGCAGATTCACATAATAGATATTTAATTGATTTTTGGAATAAAAAGAAATAAAGGAATTACTCCTAAAAAAATTTTTAAAGTTATTGCAGATAATTTAAGATATAATTTAATATTTACTGAAAATAATGGGAAATTATATTTTTTTAAATCTTTATCCGTTAGTTAAATACGAATTTACATTTGAAGAATTATCCCAAATGGACAATAAAAACGTTTAAACCTTTTGATTACAAATTTATAAAAGATAAAAAAACAATGTTTATTATTTATATGGATATGATAAATTTATAAAATTTGAAAAAGGCAGATGCAAAATACATTTGAAGTTATTGGGAACGGCTATGCAAGGGATAAAAAGCAATATTTATTTTTTTGTATCCAAACTTGGAATATATGATGCCAATAAAAAAATGGAGGCAGATAGAAAGTCGTTTAACTTGATTAAAGTTGGAGAAGATTATACATCTTATGCGAGAGATGAGAAAAAAACATTTATTGTGATGGAAGGATATTAGAAGGTGCAGATTACAAGACATTCAGAATTTTTTTAAAGAAAAAAAGATGAAAATGGAGAAGAAATTGTGAAAATAAAAGATAAAAAAATCATGAATATGATGAAAATTGTCTGATAAAAAGATAGAAATAGGTTTTTAGAAAAATATAAACGAAAATATTTTATGAGTAATAAAAGTGATAATTTCTGAGAATAGGATTTGTATATATACTTAATAAGTATTATTTAGAAAAAAACATAGTAGATAAAGAGGAGGTCAAATGGAAAAATTAGTAAGAAGAGGTGGTGGCGGACATTCTCACGGTGGAGGACACAGCCATTCTCATGGAAGTGGCGGAAGTCATCACTATGGTGGAGAACATAGTAGCGGAGAGCATTCGAGAGGACATTCAGATGGAGAAGGAGATGGAAAATCTAAAAAATCTGGTGATGATGAGCAAGAAAATTCGTCATCTTTTTGGAGAAGTCGTGGTTCTCATTCAAGCAGTTCAAGTCGAAAAAATTGTGAAAATATTGTTGATATTAAGAAAAGACAGGATTGTATTGAAAGTAATAGTAATGCTAATAATCTTGAAATATTTTTTTATCTTTTGTGCTGTGATAGTTTTTTTATTTTTTTAAAAAAATAAAAGATTTTTGGGAAAAAAATATTAAAATAAAAGATTGAAATTACAAATATTATAAATATTGCTTGGCAAATTATAAAAAAAAGTAAAAAAATAGGAGAAATTATGATAGAAGGAATAATAAATATAATAAAAAAGATGTTATCAATATTAACATTAAGTACAACAGCAGTTGCTCCAATAAATACTGAAAATACAAACCATATTGCAGATGTTGGAAAAAAAGAATTAATTTGTATTGATCCTGGACATCAAATAAAAGGAGATCCAGGCTTAGAAGAAGTTGCACCAGGCTCATTGGAAAAAAAGCCAAAAGTTTCATCTGGAGCAATGGGAGTAGCAACGAAAAAATATGAATATCAGCTTGTGCTTGAAGTAGGATTAAAATTAAGAGATGCATTACAAAGTAAGGGTTATAAAGTGTTTATGGTACGTGAAACAAATGATGTAAATATTAGTAATAAAGAACGTGCAATTAAAACAAATGAAGCAGGATGCTCATTGTATGTAAGACTTCATGCAGATGGAGTAGATAATTCTTCTGTAAATGGAGCTTCAGTATTAACTTCTTCACAAAAAAATCGCTACACACAAAGTGTTCAAAAATCCAGCGATAAATTTTCACATGATGTTCTATCTGAATACATAAAATCAACAGGAGCAAAAAATCGCGGGGTTTCCTATAGAGATGACCTTACAGGTACAAATTGGTCGAAAGTAACTAATACATTAATTGAATTAGGATTTATGTCAAATCCCGCAGAAGATAAAAAAATGTCAACATCAGAATATCAGAATAAAATGGTATTAGGAATAGTGAATGGTATAGAAAAAAATATTTGAAAGAAAAGTAGAAAAAGAAATAAAGTGTTTGAAGAAATAATGAGTATACATTTTTTTGTTACACTTTACTTGAGAATACACCGTTGAGAAAAATTTGAAAAAAATTTCAAAAAAAGTAGTTGACAAATATTTTCCTTTTATGATAATATATATCTTGTCGATACGAAAATGTATCAACGGACAATAGAGATATTAATAATGTAAAGAAGCAATTAAGTGTATAATCAATAAAGTCAAGTATCTTGAAAAAGATTACGTCAAGACTAATTAGGTGAAATTTAAATATATGTAAATATATTGAATGAAGAGTTTGATCCTGGCTCAGGATGAACGCTGACAGAATGCTTAACACATGCAAGTCTTTGGCAAAGCTGTGCTTGCACAGTCTAGCCAAGGCGGACGGAGTGAGTAACGCGTAAGGAACTTGCCCTGCAGTCAGGGATAACAGACGGAAACGACTGATAAAACCTGATAAAAGTCAGACGGACTCATGTCCAGTCTGATGAAAAGAAATGCTGCAGGAGAGCCTTGCGTCCTATTAGCTTGTTGGTGGGGTAACAGCCCACCAAGGCAATGATAGGTAGCCGGCCTGAGAGGGTGGACGGCCACAGGGGACTGAGATACAGCCCTTACTCCTACGGGAGGCAGCAGTGGGGAATATTGGACAATGGGGGCAACCCTGATCCAGCAATTCTGTGTGCACGAAGAAGGTTTTCGGATTGTAAAAGTGCTTTCAGCAGGGAAGAAAAAAATGACGGTACCTGCAGAAGAAGCGACGGCTAAATACGTGCCAGCAGCCGCGGTAATACGTATGTCGCAAGCGTTATCCGGAATTATTGGGCATAAAGGGCATCTAGGGCGGCCAGATAAGTCTGGGGTGAAAACTTGCGGCTCAACCGCAAGCCTGCCCTGGAAACTATATGGCTAGAGTACTGGAGAGGTGGACGGAACTGCACGAGTAGAGGTGAAATTCGTAGATATGTGCAGGAATGCCGATGATGAAGATAGTTCACTGGACGGTAACTGACGCTGAAGTGCGAAAGCTAGGGGAGCAAACAGGATTAGATACCCTGGTAGTCCTAGCTGTAAACGATGATTACTGGGTGTGGGCATGAAGAGTGTCCGTGCCGAAGCTAATGCGATAAGTAATCCGCCTGGGGAGTACGGCCGCAAGGCTGAAACTCAAAGGAATTGACGGGGACCCGCACAAGCGGTGGAGCATGTGGTTTAATTCGACGCAACGCGAGGAACCTTACCAGATCTTGACATCCTACGAAGGCCTGTGAGAACAGGCTGTGCCTTCGGGAACGTAGAGACAGGTGGTGCATGGCTGTCGACAGCTCGTGTCGTGAGATGTTGGGTTAAGTCCCGCAACGAGCGCAACCCCTATTGCTAGTTGCCATCATTAAGTTGGGAACTCTAGCAAGACTGCCTGCGAAGAGCAGGAGGAAGGTGGGGATGACGTCAAGTCATCATGCCCCTTATGATCTGGGCTACACACGTGCTACAATGGTCGGTACAAAGAGCTGCAAAGCGGTAACGCTAAGCCAATCTTTAAAAGCCGATCCAAGTTCGGATTGAAGTCTGCAACTCGACTTCATGAAGCTGGAATCGCTAGTAATCGCAAATCAGCAATGTTGCGGTGAATACGTTCTCGGGTCTTGTACACACCGCCCGTCACACCACGAGAGTTGTTTGCACCTGAAGTTACTGGTTCAACCGTAAGGAGGAAGGTACCTAAGGTGTGGATAGTGATTGGGGGTGAAGTCGTAACAAGGTATCCGTACCGGAAGGTGCGGATGGATCACCTCCTTTCTAAGGGAGTATTAAACACTGCTTCTTTATATATCTTTATAAATGTTAGGGACAATGGGAAATGAATAGTAGGTAAAAGATTATAACTAAACTAGAGTAAAAAAAGTTATTCTGGATAAAAAGCTAATAAGGGCACACGGAGGATGCCTAGGCAACAACAGCCGATGAAGGACGTGATAAGCTGCGATAAGCTGGGAGGAGATGCACATAATCATTAATCCCCAGATCTCCGAATGGGTAAACCTGCATACCTGGAGGGTATGCGTGAAAACGGTAAGCCTGTGAACTGAAACATCTAAGTAGCAGGAGGAAAAGAAAGTAAAAACGATTCCCTAAGTAGCGGCGAGCGAACTGGGAAAAAGCCTAAACCGTGTCAGTGCCAAGCGGACAGCATTGCTGACACGGGGTTGTGGGACTTCCATTAACAGATTGTCATAATGTTTAATCTATATATGTGTAAGTAGAATCAGTTGGGAAGCTGAACCAAAGAAGGTGAAAGTCCTGTAGAACATAAAACATATATAGAGACTGGAAGCACCCGAGTAGCGTCAAGCACGAGGAATTTGGCGTGAATCAGCGTGGACCAAATCACGTAAGGCTAAATACTGTTGTTGACCGATAGTGAAGAGTACCGTGAGGGAAAGGTGAAAAGAACCCTGAGCAAGGGAGTGAAATAGAATTTGAAACCGTGTGCTTACAAACGGTAGGAGCACATTATGTGTGACTGCGTGGATTTTGGTTAATCATCCTGCGAGTTATGACTGGTGGCAAGGTTAATAAACGGAGCCGAAGGGAAACCAAGTCTCAATAGGGCGTTAAGTCGCCAGTCATAGACGCGAAACCTAGTGATCTAGGCCTGTCCAGGCTGAAGCTGAGGTAAGACTCAGTGGAGGGTCGAACTCACCGCCGTTGAAAAGTTGGGAGATGAGATAGGTCTAGGGGTGAAAAGCCAATCGAACTAGGAGATAGCTCGTTCTCTCCGAAATGCATTTAGGTGCAGCCTTGGACTGAGATATGTGGGGGTAGAGCTCTGTATGATCTAGGGGGCGTACTGCTTACCGAAATCAAGCAAACTACGAATACCATATATTATGTTCAGGAGTGAGTCCGTGGATGATAAGGTCCTCGGACGAGAGGGGAACAGCCCAGACCACCAGCTAAGGTCCCTAATTATGTCTAAGTGGGAAAGGAGGTGGACATTCATAGACAACCAGGAGGTTGGCTTAGAAGCAGCCATACCTTGAAAGAGTGCGTAATAGCTCACTGGTCGAGAGTGCCTGCGCCGAAGATGTAACAGGGGCTAAGACATAAACCGAAGCTGTGGAAGATACACTGTATCTTGGTAGGAGAGCGTTCTGTAGGCCGTCGAAGGGATGCCGTAAGGCCATCCTGAAGGTATCAGAAGTGAGAATGCAGGAATGAGTAGCGAGAAGGCGGGTGAGAATCCCGCCGGCCCGGAAGTCCAAGGTTTCCAGGGGAAGGCTTGTCCGCCCTGGGGAAGTCAGGGACCCTAAGCATAAGCAAAAGTTGTGATGGCGAATGGAAAACAGGTTAATATTCCTGTACCACTATTATCGCTTGAGAGACGGAGTGACGCAGGAAGGTATGTGAGAAGGCTGACGGTTTAGCCTTTCTAAGGGCTCAGCGTGGGCGTGCAGGTAAATCCGCACGCCCTAAACGTGAGACCTGACGGGGAAGTGCTTGTGCATAAGTCACAGATCCTACACTGCCAAGAAAAAAACTTCTATCGATGAGAAATAGTGCCCGTACTCTAAACCGACACAGGTGGACAGAGTGAGAAACTTAAGGCCGACAGGATAACTCTAGCTAAGGAACTCTGCAAAAATAGCCCCGTAACTTCGGGAGAAGGGGTGCCTGATATACCTGAAGAGAAACACTCCTAGGGAAAACAGGCCGCAGTGAAGAGTCTCAAGCAACTGTTTACCAAAAACACAGGTCTATGCTAAGCTGAAAGGCGACGTATATGGGCTGACACCTGCCCAGTGCCGGAAGGTTAAGAGGAGGAGTGAGAGCTCCAATTTGAAGCCCCGGTGAACGGCGGCCGTAACTATAACGGTCCTAAGGTAGCGAAATTCCTTGTCGGGTAAGTTCCGACCTGCACGAATGGTGAAATGATTTGAGAGCTGTCTTGGCTGGAGACCTGGTGAAGTTGTAATGTCGGTGAAGATACCGACTACCTGCAGTAGGACGGAAAGACCCCGTGGAGCTTTACTGTAGCTTGGCATTGGGTTCTGGCAATGTGTGTATAGGATAGTTGGGAGACTATGATGTAATGGCGTCAGTCATTGCTGAGTCGCTGTTGGAATACCAACCATATGTTGTCGGAATTCTAATCTGGCAACGGAGACAGTGCTAGGTGGGCAGTTTGACTGGGGCGGTCGCCTCCCAAAAGAGTAACGGAGGCGTTCAAAGGTTCCCTCAGGCTGGATGGAAATCAGCCCTAAGAGTGCAAACGCATAAGGGAGCTTGACTGCAAGACTGACGGGTCGAGCAGGTACGAAAGTAGGAGTTAGTGATCCGGCGGTTCCGTATGGAAGGACCGTCGCTCAACGGATAAAAGCTACCCCGGGGATAACAGGCTGATACTTCCCAAGAGTCCATATCGACGGAAGTGTTTGGCACCTCGATGTCGGCTCGTCTCATCCTGGGGCTGGAGAAGGTCCCAAGGGTTGGGCTGTTCGCCCATTAAAGAGGCACGCGAGCTGGGTTCAGAACGTCGTGAGACAGTTCAGTCCCTATCCACTGCAGGCGCTTGAATATTGAAAAGATCTGACCTTAGTACGAGAGGACTGGGTTGGACAGACCTCTGATGTATCAGTTGTCACGCCAGTGGCATGGCTGAGTAGTCACGTCTGGTACGGATAACCGCTGAAAGCATCTAAGCGGGAAGCCGACTTTGAGATGAATATTCGTAGTATCCATAGAGAACATATGGTTGATAGGCTAGGGGTGCAAGTGCAGCAATGCATTTAGCTGACTAGTACTAATATTACGTTTGCTTTTTAAGATAATCTTTTACTGCTGCTATTTATTTCTCATTGTCTTAATAGACAGTATATATATCTAGTTTGGTGATGATAACGACAGGGATACACCCGGAAACATTTCGAACCCGGCAGTTAAGTCTGTTAGTGCCTAAAATACTTGGATTTATCCTGGGAAGATAGGTAATTGCCAAACTTTTTTAAATATGTGTGTCTCCGTAGCTCAGCTGGTTAGAGCATCTGACTGTTAATCAGAGGGTCGTTGGTTCGAGTCCAACCAGGGGACGCCATTTTTTTATTTACTCAAAAAGCTGAACTCAAAAATTTTTTTAGTCATTTTGAGGTAGCTCTTTTTTTATCTATTTAAAAATTTTTTTCAGTTTTTTTATATCTTTTTCCCTTGAAATAATATTATATATTTTTTTATTTCTTCTATTTTATCAATAATTCTCTGATTTTTCTTTTCCTAGAAAAAAATTTTTTTCTGATAGAAAAAAAATTTCATTGATCCTTCAAAAACTTCTAACAGATTTTGTTAAACAAAGCTGTCTTCTGAAAAAAGAGGCTTTCTAATAATATCATCAAAATCAATAAACGCAATCTTTCCACTATTTTTTTATCTATAAAAAAATTTCCTAATCCAAAATCCATGTGATAATATCCTTTTTTTAAAAATTTTTTTCTTCAAATTTAAGCCATAAGTTAATTGTTTTATATGTAAGTTCAGCATCATCTTTTTCCATAAGATATTTATAATATGGTATAAAATCCCCATTAAACGTCTTATTTATGTTTTTCTGAAACAATTTCTACCTTTATATGAAAGCGGCATATATTTTATAACTTTATACTTTCGTTATTTTCATAAAGTTCAGTTCTGGAAAAATCCCTTTTCCAAATATTTTTGAAACTTTTTAAGGAATTTTTTTCCCCTTTTCTCTTGTAAATCCAAAAAAATCTTCAAAGCCTTTTTTTATTTTTTTATATTCATAAGTTTTATAAAAAAATAATTTTTTTCATTATCTGTATTTAAATTTTTTTACTTTCCTGCATTTTTATTATTTTTTTCCTTTAATTTTTATTTTTCTTTATTAATTCTAGCATATCTTATTTTTTTATTTCAATCGTAGCATATCAAATTTTTTTAGAAATAAATAAAAGCAAAAATAATTAATTTGAAATTAGGTATTTTTTTGTTGCACTCAAGTGAATTTAGTACGAGGAATAGTATTTTTTTGTAGAATATTTTTTATTTTAGTTTGTAATACAGTTTTATTATTTAATTTTTTTATAATTTTCTAACCAAAAACAGATAAATATAAATTTTTTTCAAAAAAATTGATATTGACAATACATTTTATTGAGGTATACTAAAAAAATATAAAATAAAAAAATTTTAATTTAGGCAGTTGTAAAAAGTAAATGAATTTATAATAAAAGTCTTTTTGTCAGAAAAACGGAGGAAACACGAAAAAAATTGAATTACAGAGATACTATATTTATTTAGATTTTTTTGATTTTTTTACAAATGGCTAAAAAAATTTTTAATTTGGAAGGAGAAAGCAGAAATGATTAATTTAATCGTAGCAACTCACGGAAAAATGTCGGAGGAAACTGTTAATCTTACAAAAATGGTTTTAGGAGAAAGTGAACAGCTGGATTTTGTCACTTTTGTGCCTGGAGAAGGACCTGAAGATTTGATAAAAAAATATCAGGACATTATTGCAAAATATAACAGTGAAGGAACATTATTTTTGGTGGATTTATTTGGTGGAAGTCCATACAATGCAGCGTGCCGTGTAGTTGCCGAAACAAAAAATACTGATGTAATAACAGGGGTTAATGTGCCTATGTTACTAGAAGTATTAGATGCTAGAGAAGAAACAGACGATGTTGCAGAATTAGTTCAAATTGCAAAAAATTCTGGAATTAACGGAATTAAAATTTTTAGTGAATTATTCGTTGATAATTCTGATGATGAAGATGAAGATTTGGATGAATTGGATTTATAATTTTGAAAGGTGGTGGTGTAAATGAAGATAAATAACAAAAAACTTTTAATTGGTGCGTTAGTTTTTTCCTTGTTATTTAGTTCGTATGGTTTTTCTGCTGGAAATAAAAGAAAAGGTAAAACTGACACTACGATTACAAATGTAAAAACTCAAAATATTTTAAACAATTTCAAAGTGCATTATCATCCGAAAACTGGTTGGATGAATGATCCAAATGGACTTAATTTTAACGGAAAAAGAATATAATATGTTTTATCAATATTATCCGTCTGATACGGTTTGGGGAATCAATGCACTGGGGACACGCTGTGTCGAAAGATTTGATAAAATGGGAAGAAAAAGATATTGCACTTTATCCTGACCATTTAGGAATGAACTTTTCTGGAAGTGCGGTTATTGATAAAGATAATACAAGTGGATTTTTTAGCAAAAATACGCCTATTGATAAAAGAGAAGTTCTTATTTATACAAGTCATTATGAAAAAAATGGAAAAAGAGAAGAAATGCAAAGTGCGGCTTATCTTTTGGATAACGGAAATTATAAAAAGATATGAAAAATAATCCTGTAATTGCTGGAAATAATAGAAAAGATTTTTAGAGATCCTAAAGTATTTTATTATGAAAAAGACAAAAAAATGGGTAATGATTGTATCTGCTGCGCAAAAAAAGCAGAACTTTATGAAAGTAAAAAAATTTGAAAGATTGGAAACTTTTAAGTGAATTTAACTATGATTTTTGGATTTAAACATACTTGGGAATGTCCGGATTTGATACAAGTTGATGGAAAATGGATTTTAGTTGGAAGTATTATAAATGAGGATGAAAGAATAAAAAGCGTAGTCGCTTATTTTGTTGGAGAATTTGATGGTAAAAAAAATTTGTTCCTGATAAAAAAAGGCTATGAACTTGTAGATTACGGAAAAAGATTATTATGCTCCACAAAGTATTTCAGGTGCGGCTAAGCCAACTTCAATTGCTTGGTTAAATAACTGGGTTTATGCAACTAAAATTCCTGCAAAAAGAATTTAGAAGTATAATGGGTATTCCAAGAGTTATGAATTTTAGAAATGGAAAACTTTATCAAGAAAAAAAGTAGATACATTTAAAAAAATTATTTAACTAATAAAAAAAGATATAAAAAAATTCCGATACAATGGGACAAAATGTATATTTTTGATTTACAAAAATACAGGAAATTTTTGATTTAGAATTATTTAAAGATGCAAATGGAAGCTTTTAATTTAAGTTATAAAGATGGAAAACTCAGAGTTAAAAGAGAAAAATTTGGTTCTTTCTCATTTAATGACAAAAGATTTAGACAGACAATTTTTGGATGATGTAACAGTTGATATTGATTTGAAAAAAAGTTAATATTGTTGTAGATTCAAATGTTATTGAAATTTTTGCTAATGATGGAGAAAAAAACTTTTTTTCTTATCTAGTTTATCCTGATAATTATAATTATAAATTTTCTGGAGATGTAAAAGGTTCAATTTATGAAATAAAATAAAAAAATAAGAGAAAGGAGCGTTACTGAAAGTACAAATCAGTAGCGGGAAATAGAATTATGGAATTAGTTTTAACAAGAATAGACTCAAGATTAATACACGGACAAGTTGCGACTTCATGGGTAAAAAGCAACTAAACCTGAAGCAATTTTTTTGCGGTAAATGACGATGTGGCAGAAGATAAAATTAGAAAATCACTTTTTATTACAAGTGGCACCTGAAGGAGTAAAATCATTTGTAATACCTGTTGAAAAAAAGCAATCGCAGTTTACAAAAAAACCCTAAATATGCTAAAACAAAAAGTAATGCTGCTTGTTACTTGTCCAGCTGATGTAGTTAGATTGATCGAAGGTGGAGTTGACATTAAAAACAGTTAATGTTGGAGGAATGACTTTTTAAAGAAGGAGACAAATTAATTTCAAAAAGCAGTTGCAATTAATAAAGATGATTTGGAAGCATTCAACAAATTAAGATCTATGGGAGTAGAACTTGATATGAGACAATTAGTAACTTCTGCAAAAAGAAGATATTAATTCTAAACTAGATTCTATTTCATTTGACTAATAAAAAAATATCAGGGAATATAAAATTTCCTGATTTATTTAGTAAAATTAAAAATCATTGTAAAGTATAAAAACTCAAAATTGTAGGAGGGCTAAAAAATGAATGTTGTTCAGTTAATTTTACTGGTATTGGTAGCAGCAATAACAGGAATGGGAAGCGTACTTGATGAAAGACAGACTCACCGTCCATTAGTGGCGTGTACTTTAGTCGGTCTTGTACTAGGAGATTTAAAAACAGGAATTATCTTAGGTGGTTCGCTTGAAATGATAGCACTTGGATGGATGAATGTCGGAGCGGCAATGGCACCAGATGCGGCACTAGCAAGTGTAATTTCAGCGATATTAGTAATAGTAGGTAAACAGTCAATTGGAGAAGGAATCGCAGTTGCAGTACCGATTGCAGCGGCAGGACAAGTTCTTACAATTTTCGTTAGAACAATAACAGTATTCTTTCAACATAAAGCGGATGATTTTGCAGAACAAGCTAATTTTAAAGGGATTGAGATGTGTCACCTTGCGGGATTGGCTTTACAAGCGTTAAGAGTTGCGATACCAGCACTTCTAGTTGGTCTGATTGCGGGAACAAGTGCTGTAGAAGGAGCATTACATGCAATTCCTGAAGTAATTACTAGAGGATTGCAAATTGCAGGAGGATTTATCGTAGTTGTTGGGTATGCGATGGTTATAAATATGATGGAAGCAAAAAGCTTTGATGCCATTTTTTTCTTCTTAGGATTCTGTAATAGCAGCATTTACAGAATTTAACTTAGTTGGTTTAGGTATTTTTGGGATTATGTCTTGCAATCTTGTACATTCAATTAAATCCTAAATATCACGCTTCTATTGCTTTGCCAAGTGGTGGAAATGATGGCGGTGGAGCTGGGATTACAGAAGAAGCTGACGATGAATTGGAAGGACTATAGGAGGTAAAAAAAATGGCAGAAAATAATGTAGAAAAAAAATTAACTGATAAAGATTTGAAAAGCATGTATTGGAGATCTACTACTTTATTAGGTTCTTTCAACTTTGAAAGAATGCAGTCAATGGGATTTTGTGTAACAATGATTCCTGCAATAAAAAGACTTTATTCTAAAAAAGAAGATCAAGCAGCTGCATTAAAAAGACATTTGGAATTCTTTAACACTCAACCTTGGATTGGTTCAACTATAATGGGTGTTACGGCTGCGATGGAACAGGAAAAAGCAAATGGAGTAGACATTGATGACGCAACTATAAGTGGTATTAAAGTAGGGCTTATGGGACCACTTGCTGGAGTTGGAGATCCAATTTTCTGGGGAACATTAAGACCAGTTTTAGCGGCACTTGGAGCTTCATTAGCTATTGCTGGAGGAAATTTACTAGGTCCATTGATTTTCTTCATTGGAATAAATATTGCAAGAGTTTTGACTAGATGGTATGGATTAAAATATGGTTATGAAAAAGGTACTGAAATCGTTGGGGATATGGAAGGTGGAGTTATTCAAAAATTAACTCAAGGTGCTTCTATATTAGGGCTTTTCGTAATGGGAGCCTTGGTTTCTAAATGGACTTCAATAAATGTTCCATTGGTATTGTCTAAATATACTGATTCAACAGGAAAAGAAGTTGTAACTACTGTTCAAAGTATTTTGGATTCGTTATTACCTGGATTATTAGCGTTATTATTAACATTTGGATGTATGCACTTATTGAAGAAAAAAGTGAATGCTATTTGGATTATCTTTGGATTCTTTGCAATAGGAATAATCGGATTCTGGTTAGGAATTTTGGCATAATATGTTTAAGAAAATGATTTCAAAAGTGGAAAAATTTGTGAAGGTTCCGCCAAAGGAAGGATATATTAAAAATAGTTCTATTTTAGTTACAGGACTTATGATTATTGGAATGATCTTATATCCATTTACAAAAGGTTATGGAACAATAATAGCTTTAGCAGCGGCTCTAATTGTTATGGTTGGGCAAAAGTTGCTTATAAAACAGGCTAAGAATGATTTTCGTGATATGTATTATGCTAAAGATATGTATTTGAAAACTAAAAATACTGAATATTTGGACTTTATTACAGCTCGTTCTAAAACAAAATGATTAATGATGTAAAAAGTTTTATCAGATAGGGCGAAAAAGAAATAGCAGAACTTCAGAAGTTTGTTGAAAAAAATATAGAAGTAATTATTAAAAAAATATAAATTATAATTTAAATATTTTAGAATACCTGATTAAAGGGTATTCTTTTTTTCTTTTTAGAAATGAAATAAAAAAATTTAAACTTTTTATATATTTAAAGTATGATATAATTAAAAACATAAATTTTTTTATGGGGAAAAAAATATTGAGAAAGTAAAAATAAATAGGAGGAAAAATGTTAGAAAAATTAGCACACTTGAGAGAAGAAGTGTTAGAAAAACTTGATAAAGTTGGAAATCTTGAGGAATTGAATGAATTGAGAGTAAAAATCCTAGGGAAAAAAGGGGAATTTACGGCGATAATGAAGGAAATGGGAAATATCGCTGCTGAGAAAAGAGCTGAGTTTGGAAAAACTACGAATGAAATAAAAAATGTGTTGTTGGCGAAATTTGATGAAACTACAACTGGCTTGAAGGAAATTGCTAAACAGGAAAGATTGAAAAATGAAACAATAGATGTGACTTTGCCGGGAAGAAAAGCTAATGTTGGATCGCTTCATCCACTTACTAAAACAGTTATGGAAATTAAAGATATTGTTTCTTCTATGGGATTTGACATTGTTGATGGACCTGAAGTTGAGTATGTAAAATATAATTTTGATGCATTAAATATTCCAAAAACACATCCATCGAGGGAAATTACTGATACATTCTATATTAAAGAAAATGAAGTTGTATTGAGAACGCAAACTTCTGGAATGCAAATTAGATACATGGAAGACAGAAAACCACCATTTAGAATGATTTCGATTGGAAAAGTTTACCGTCCAGACTACGATGTATCGCATACGCCAATGTTTCATCAAATGGAAGGACTTATGGTCGGAGAAAATGTTTCTTTTGCTAATTTTAAAGCGATTTTGGAAAATATTGTAAAGAAAATATTTGGAGAAGACAGAAGAGTAAGATTTAGACCACATTTTTTCCCATTTACAGAACCTTCTGCAGAAATGGACGTAGAATGTGGAGTTTGTAAAGGTGAAGGATGTAGAGTTTGTAAAGGGACAGGATGGCTTGAAATTCTTGGAAGTGGAATGGTAAATCCAAAAGTGCTTTCAGGTGTTGGAATTGACCCACAAAAATATCAAGGATTTGCATTTGGATTGGGACTTGAAAGAATTACGATGTTAAAATATGGAATTGATGACTTAAGAGCATTTTTTGAAAATGATGAGAGATTTTTGGATCAGTTCTAATAGTTTATAATAGTATTTTTAGCTAAAAATTTTTGATGGAAAATTTATTTGAATGTAGAATAGAAAAAAATCAATTGAGTGTTAAAAATGGATGATAAAGAAATCAAAATTGATGATGAGTATGTACAAAAATTTTATGAAGAAATTCGTGAGGATTATGAAAAAATTCACCAACGAAAAACTTTTGCAAAAATAAATCTGATGGAAGATAAGTTGAAAAATAACAGATAGTAAAATTGTGGGATTGCCGTATGTTTCCGAAAAGGAAACAGAATTTCCAAAAAGCACCTAATGGTGAGGAAATGCTGATGATTGCACAGATTAATTGTGAAAGATTTGAAGGACTGAAAGGATTTTTCCCAAAAAGGGAATTTTACAGTTTTTGTATTTGATGACGATGATGCTATGTTTGGACTTGACTTTGATAATCCGACTGTTCAAGATACTTTTCGTGTGATTTATTACGATGAGATTGAAGAATTTTACGATGAAAGAAAGAGTTTGAAAAGATATTTATAAACCGCATAAAACTATGAGGAAAGTTGTTACAGAAACGATAATGAAAGTTATAAAATGAAAATTTTGAGTTACGAACAGAGAAGGAAAAGATTTGAAGAGTGATTTATAGATGTATTTGATAAACTTTGTAAAGAGAAAAAGTTTAGAGCAGCATCAAGAAGATTGAAACTTTTATCGAAAAATATTGAATATTGAAATGGAATATTCAGAAGATCATCATTCACAATGTGATGGATTTGCATTTTTTACGCAGAAGATCCGAGAGAATTTGAAGAAAAAAATATAAAAAAATATGATACGGTGCTGTTTCAATTGACAGTGAACATGATGAAAATACGAAAAAAATGGAAAGTTTGTATCGGAGATGCTGGAGTATTAAACTTTTTTTATAAATCGTGAAAAAGTTGAAAAACAAAGACTTTACAGAAATTCTCTATAATTGGGATTGTTATTAAATAAAAAAAAGTTATCCACATTATTGTGGAAAAAGACATAATTTATAAATTAAAGAAAGGAGAGTGTGATAATCTATAAATTGAGAATTTATAGGTTTGTCATACAAAAATAGAATGCTAATTTCGTTAAACTGGTTAAAGCAATATATAGATTTAGATGGAATAGAAATAAATGAAATGGAAAATGCCTTGACTATGATTGGTCAGGAAGTAGAAAAAATCGAGGTTTTAGGGGAGAATTTAGAAAATGTTGTAACAGCGCAAATTATTGAAAAAGAAATGCACCCTGATTCTGACCACTTGACAATTTGTAAAGTTGATAATGGGAAAAGAAATTTTTGCAAATCGTGTGTGGAGCACCTAATCATAAGGCTGGAGACAAAGTTGTGTTGGCACAAGTTGGGAGCAAAATTAGCTCCAGATTTTGTTATTAAAAAAGGTAAAATTAGAGGTGTAGAATCGAATGGAATGTTGTGTTCTGAAGAAGAATTAAACATTGGGAAAGATTCGGATGGAATTATGATTTTGCCTGAAGATACGCCTGTTGGAGTGCCTATGAAAGAGTATTTAGGAATTAACGATACAGTTTTTTTGAATTGGAAATCACTCCAAATCGTCCTGATTGTTTGTCGCACATTGGGATTGCAAGAGAATTAGGAGCTTATTACAATAAAGAGGTTAAATATCCAAGTTTTGTGATAAATTCAGAAAGTTCTGAAAAAAACGGCTGATAACATTTCGGTTGAAATTGAAGACAGTAATTTGGCGAAAAAGATATGTGGCTAGAATAATTAAAAAAATGTTACAGTTAAAGAAAGTCCAAAAATGGTTAAAAAGAAAGAGTGGAATCTATTGGAATTAGAAGTATTAACAACATTGTAGATGCTTCAAATTTCATAATGATGGAATTGAATCAACCAAATCATACTTTTGATTTGGATAAAATTGAAGGTGGAAAAAAATTGTTGTGAGAGCGGGACATGAAAATGAGAAATTGGTTACGCTTGATGAGCAAGAAAGAGAATTGAATAGCGATGATATCGTGATTTCTGATGGTGTGAAAAGCCGTTGCACTTGGTGGAGTAATGGGTGGACAAAATTCAGAAATTACTGAAAATACAAAAAAATATTTTTGTTGGAAGTAGCAAACTTCAATTCACAAAAATGTTAGAAAAAAACTTCAAGAAGATTGACATTATTTAGTGAATCTTCATACAGATTTGAAAAGAAGAGTCGATGAGGAAAATGCAATTAATGTGATAAATAGACTTGCAAAACATCATTCAAGAAGTGGCAGGTGGAGAAATTTTAGAAGGAGCAGTTGACAATTATCCTGTTCCATATAAGAAAAAAACAGCTACATTAAACTTTGAGAGATTGAACCGTTTTGTTGGGAAAAATATTCCACGTGAAACAGTTATTGGGATATTGACTAGACTTGAAATCGAGGTTGTAGATAATGGGGAAACATTGACATTGACTGCACCTACTTACCGTGATGACTTGGAAAATGAGCAAGATTACTTTGAAGAAGTTATTAGAATGTACGGTTTTGATAATATTGAAAATATTTTACCAAAATTGGATATTAGTGAAAAACCAGTTATTGACACAACAAAACTTTCTACACAAGTGAAATTGATTGCGGCAAATGCTGGGCTTAAAGAAGTTATTAATTACAGTTTTGTACCAAAAGATGCGATGGAAAAAATTAAATACACAAGCGTTGAAAGAGAAAATTTAATTGATTTATTGAGACCAATTACAGAAGATTTTGTAACATTGCGTCCAACATTGCTTTATAGCTTGTTAAAAAATGCTAAAGAAAATATGAATAGAAATGCTACAAATATTAGATTTTTTGAAGTTAGTAGAACTTTTGTGAAAGCGGAAGAATTGGCGAAGGAAGAAGTAAAATTGGGAATAATTTTGGCTGGAGAAAATAATAAGACATTGTGGAATCCAAAAACCAGTCCCTTATGATTTTTTTATGACTTAAAAAGGAATTGTGGAAGAAATTTTCACACAATTAAAATTCAATAATTATATGATAAAAACGTTCTGAACAAAAGTCAATACCATCCAGGTCGTTCAGTTGACGTATTTGTTGGTCGTGAATTGATTGGAAGCTTTTCGGGGAAATTCATCCAGACGTATTGGAAAAACTTTGATTTAGGGAAAAAAACATCAGTTTTAGTTGGAGAATTTAACATTGACTTGATTCAAAAAAATATTGGTAAGAAAAATTAAATATCAAGGAATTGTAAAATATCCAGCTGTTCCAAGAGATTTTGCGTTCGTTATGAGAGAAGATATTTTTAGTTGGAGATGTTTTTAAAAACTATTCAAAAAGTTGATAAAAAAAGATTGAAAAAAAGTGGAATTATTTGACATTTATCAAGGTGCAGGAGTGTTGCCAGGAATGAAGAGTGTGGCAATTAGTGTAATCTTGAGAGATAAAAACAAAACACTTGAAGAAAAAGGAAATTGTTGATATTTCAAAATAAAATCGTGGCTAAAGTTGAGAAAAGATTATGGAGCGGTTTTTGAGAAAGTAGAAGATAGAATTCAATTTTAAGATTGCTAAGTATCGGATTAAAAAAATGAAACAAAAAAAGGGGGAAATTGAGGTGTTAAAAAAATTGTAACTCTGCCATTTAATGAGAGGACAGAAGAATTTGAGCAAGGGAAGCTGGAAAGGATATTAGGAAATGTCCAGATTGTGAAGTATCAGGCTGAGCTAGTGAAAATTGAGGGAAATATTACTGGACGGCTTTTTGTTGAATATGAAAAAGGTGGAGAATATAGATAAAAAAATTTAGAGAAAAATAATTTTTTTGCAAAAATGGAAGAGATATTAAAGAGGTTAACAGAAAATCATGAAGAATATCTTTCAGAAGAAGAAGCTGAACTATATAAGATTTTTGAAGGAATGGAGAGCTGGAGAAGCACAAATGCTGGGCTATCCACCTTACATCGTTGCTTCAAATCAGCTTTTAGTAGACATAATAAAGGCAAATCCTAAAAACTGTTGGAGAACTTTTCGCAAAATAAGGGAATGGGGAAACGGAAAGTTAGAGATTATGGGGAGGAGCTTTTGTTGATTTCTGGAGAATTTTTTTACGATATGAAAAGTTGAATGAAGAAAAATAAAAACATGTATTTGTACTGTATTGAATTTTTTTTATGAAAAAAAGTAGTATAAGACTAATAAGAAACCCAACAAGAAGATTATCGAATATAGCAAAAAGAGACTCTGTTTATTAATTGAACAAAGTCTCTTTTTGATTTAATATCAATTTTTTTATCCTTTTACCGCATAAACCACAACCGCAAAAAGCAATTACAGCTATAATTACCATAAAAAGTCCACTTAATATCATTGAAAAAAATATTCATCAAATTTCGATTTTCACGATTTTTGATACATAAAATAGATAGAACGAAAAGAGCATAAAATACATAAAAATATTTACAATACCAAATATATGTGACACTGTATAATGCACTTTAAAAAAATGCAATAAATTGGCTTAAAATTGGGATTAAACTCATAATTAATGCAATTTTACTAACTTTTTGATGTTGTTCCTTGTCTGAAAGAAAAAAACTCTTTTTTTCAGTTGTTTTTTTGATTACTTCATTGTTCATAGAAAATCATCCTCTCATTATTTTTTTATTAAATTTTGTTTCTTCCTTTTCTATATTCATATATTACCACATCAACCTTACGGCAACATTTTTCGCTACTTTACATTTACCTTACTTTTTTTGGAAAATTGGGAAGTTAGGGAGTGATTTTTGTGATATAATGATCTATGAATTTTAGTGATAATTGGAGGAAGTTTGAAATGGTTGAAAAATATTTGAGAGATAAATGTATTTTTAATTGTGGATGATGAGCAGGAAATTTTTGAATATGGTTGTGTCGATTTTTGGCAGATGGAGGTTATGAAAAATACAAGGACTGCTAGAAATGTGAAAAGAAGCGTTAAAATGTGCTAAAGAAGTGAAAGCCAGATTTTTGCGATATTGGATGTGATGCTTCCAGATGGGAATGGTTTTGAGTTGCTTGAAAAGTTGAGAAAGGACAGCGATTATCCGATTTTATTTTTAACAGCACGAGGAGAAGATGAAGACAAGTTTAAAGGATTTGGATTGGGAGCGGACGATTATATTGTAAAACCTTTTTTGCCAAAAGAACTTTTGTTTAGGATTACGGCAATTTTGCGACGGACTTACAAGGAAGAGAATTTTATTGTGAACTTAAATGGCTGTCAGATTGATTTTTCACGAGGAGAAATTGTAAAAGATGGAGAAAAAATTTCCTTAACTGCAAAGGAATATGAACTACTAAAAACTTTATACAGAAATGCTGGACGAATTGTAACGATTGATTCGCTATGTGAAGCTATTTGGGGCGAAAATGCTTATGTTTACTCAAATTCTTTGATGACTCATATTAGACGGATTAGGGAAAAAATTGAGAAAGAGCCGTCACATCCAGTTTCTCTTATAACAATGAAAGGATTAGGTTATAAATTAATCGTGGAGGGAAAATAGCATGAAAAATATATTAAAACTTATACGCCGTTTTGTAATAACAATAATATTAAGCATATTTTTGCTTTCTATTTTTTTAAATATTTTTTTGTTTGAATTTATATTTTTCAAATATTCGACAGATGATTCTCCTTCAGATAAAACTTTTGAAATAGCGAAAATGATAAAATTTAAAGATAGAAAATATTTTTTGCCAGATAAAGAAATTTCCAATTTGAAAAAGCAAAATATTTGGGCAATTGTGATTGACAATGATTCTAAAAAAGTGATATGGCAAACAGAAAACTTGCCAGGCGAGATTCCAAAAGAATATTCGGTATTCGATATAGCGCTATTTTCACACGCTTACATAAAAGGCTATCCAGTTTTTACAACAAAAATTAGAAATGATTTACTTGTATTAGGATATCCAAAAGACAGTTACTGGAAATATTCCACAGCTACCTGGAACTATCGTTTAATTCAAAATGTTCCTAATTTTTTTCTTATATTTTTACTATCCAATATATTCTTTTGTATTTTTTTGATTTACATTTTTTTCAAATTCAAAACTTTTTAAAATCAGTAAATCCAATAATAAAAAGGTATACAGGATTTGCCAAAAGATAATCCAGTAAATATAGATGAAAAAGGCGTTTTTATCTGAACTTGCAAAAAGTATAAATAAAACTTCGAAATTTTTGCAAAATCAAAGAGAACAACTGCGAAATAAAAGATACGGCACGAGCAAACTGGATTGCAGGGAGTTTCCCACGACATTCGTACTCCATTGTCAATGATAATGGGCTATGCAAGTCAATTAAAAACATCTTCAAATTTATCAGAAGAAATGGCAAAAAAACTTTCTGTTATTTTGAAACAAAGTGAGCGTATAAAAAATCTGATAAATGATTTGAATCTTGCTTCAAAAATTAGAATATAATATGCAGCCTTTTGAGAAGAAAAAAGAAAATGCAGTTGCACTAGTTCGGCAAGTGATTGTTGATTTTTTGAATATGGATATTGACGAGAAATTTCCGATAGAATGGAAGACGAAAAGTGAATTTGTATCTTGCTTTGTTAATGTTGACAAAAATCTGATAAAACGAGCTTTGGCGAATTTAATCCAAAATAGTATTAATCACAATGAAAAATGGTTGCACAATTTATGTTTTCAGTAAAAGAAGATGAAAAAAATTGTATAATTTGTGTTGAAGATAATGGAATAGGAGTTTCTGATAAAGAGCTAGAAAAGCTCAATAATACGCCACATTATATGGTTTGTGACAAAAATACGACAGAACAGCAGCACGGTTTAGGGCTTCTTATTGTAAAACAAATTATGGATGTCCATAATGGAAAAAGTTGAGATGAAACATAGTGAATATGGGGGATTTAAGGTTAATTTGTATGTTCCTAAAATCTTTTCCTATTGACTTTTTATAAAATAAAGTGATACAATTTCAAAGAATTATGAAAGTAGCAAAAATATATTTTTGTTAGTACAATAGTTCATTAATATTAATCGGATAGAAAATATGAGAAGAGATTTTGCAATATAGCAAAACACCGAAGAAGTGACTCTTTCAGGTAAAAGGACTCCATATTGGACGAACCTCTGGAGAGATTCCGTAGCAAAAGGAACACCGAAGGAGCAAAGTTTACTAAATTTTAGTAAACCTAAACTCTCAGGTAAAGGACAGAGAAATTACATTTTCGTGAATTTCTTTATTACAGAGGTCTTAATTTTTAAAGACCTTTTTATTTAAAGAAATAAATTCTTTTCAAAAGAATCATTAAAAATTTAGCATAAAACTAAAAAGAAATTCAGGAATAAAGAGAATTCAATCAAAATCCAAATAAACATTCTGAGAAATTAAAAATATAAAAATACAGAAATTAGCTAATTACAAAAATAGAAGGCTAAAAATCAAATTACGAAGGAGAAGAATGTTAGAATCGATTATTTCACAAATTAATGGAAGTTTTTGGGGAAGTATCTTAATCATTTGCTATTAGGAACAGGATTATTTTTATACGATTAGATTAAGATTTATCCAAGTTAGAGAGTTTAAAAAGGTGTACAGCATTAACTAAAGGGTGTTTAATATGAATGGAGAAGAAGCTGAGAAGACGGAATGTCATCCTCAGAGCTTTAGCAACAGCAATTGCAGCTCAAGTGCGAACTGAATTTAGCAGGAGTGGCGACAGCAGTATTTCTGAGGTCCAGGAGCAATATTTTGGATGTGTTAAAGCTGCATTTTGGAATGGCAACAATTTATTCAGAAGCTGTTTTAAGTCAATTATTTAAAAGAAAAGAGAGGGAGAAGTAACAGGAGGCCCATCCATTTCTATATCGAAAAATTATTCACTGGAAATAGATTGCAAAAGGATTGGCAAGATGCTCTCACCTTCATGTATTTTGAGCGTTAGATTTATGAAATGCAGTTCAATCTAACTCAATCGGTGAAGTTACTTCTCAAAATTCATTCCACGTTCGACGTGTAATAACTGGAGTAGCGGTAGCAGTTTTAGCAGCAGTGATTTGTATTTTTCGAGTGGAGTAAAGAGAATTGCAGCAGTTACGTAGATAGTACCGATCATGGCATTTTATACATTTTAACTTGTAATTGTTATCGAAATTAATTATATGAATCGTTTAAAAGCCGTTTGAAGCCACTTTGTTAATGCACTTTTCGACTCAAGTTGATTTAGGTGGTAGGACAAGGTGTAGTAAAAAGCTGTAAGATATGGAGTTGCAAGAGGATTGTTCTCAAATGAAGCAGAATGGGGTCAACTACTGCACGCACCATGCCGCGTGTGTGTGTAGCAGTAAAAATCCCGTGGAAGAACAAGGCTAATCACGTTGCAATAGTAACAGTATCGGACACTTTTGTACTTAACATTATCAGCTCTTGTAATTTTGGACAACACGAAAAGATTTGTATCAAACTTTACAGGAATTCCATTGACACAAAAAGTTGCTTGAAGGAGCGTTAGAAGCCTTTTGGAGTGAGTATTTCATTGCAGCAGCATTGTTTTTCAGATTTCAACAATTATCGGATGGTATTTTTTGGAGAAGCAAATATTAAATATTTATTTGGAAAAAGCAATTTTAATTTATAGAGTTTTAGTAATGGTATGTATTGTAATTGGTTCAATGCAAAAGTTAATTTAGTTTGAAATAGCTGATATGTTTAATGGATTTATGGTAATTCCAAATCTAATTGCGTTGTTGTTATTGAGTAATAGAGTTGTGAATGTATCATATAAGATGTTAGACTAGAAACTTTAATCTCGATATGTTAAAATACTAAAGCAAAAAATATTTTTGCAATTTGGGTTATATTATGAGATGAAAAGAGAGTGAAAAATGAGAAAATGTAAGATGCTTTAATATTAATGATATTATCAGCTCTGAGCTTAAATTCATTGCTTATTAGCACAGCAGCTGGACAGGAGGAGGACATATTACGGAAATTACTGTGCAACATAGATCAGCAACAGTTTGTGGTGGTAGATACACTGACTGTATGGTCTTTGGATATCATTAAAAGCGAAAACCCTTGAGAATCAATATTCTCATGGGTTTTTATAATAATTTATCTTCTTGGTTCATGTTTCCTATATCATGATGGTTCTGTCATGTTACGATAGTAGCTGGAGCTAGGTGTTCTTTTCGCAGGTTTTTATTTTCATGTTTTACGATGTTTCTTTTGAGCCTGTGGTTGTTTGTCAGTAGCTGCAAATGATGTAGTTGAAAACTCCTAAAATTCCTAAAGCCAAAATTAATTTTTCATTGTATTTTTCATGTTATATCATCTCCGTCTATTTTTGTTGTTTTTATCAACAGAGATATAATAACATTTTAGTCATGTCAAAATTATGACAAAAATAAAATCTTTTATTTATTTTGAAATATTTAATTTTGCAGTCAGTTTTGCTTTTGCGGTGAGCTGTTAAAATTAGGGTTTGTGTGTAATGTAGCAACAACAGCACTTGCAACTATACGAGCTGCGTCAACATCACTTTGCCAGTGATATCCACAAAATTACACGGCTTTGTCCAAATCGAATCCTCTTTGGATAATTCTTGCTGTCTAGCAGGTTAACTTCAGCTAAAACTCAAGCAGTTGCCCATCCAATGAGTATGTCCTGAAGGTAAGAACCATTTGTGGACAATGTTTTTCATCTTCTGGACGACATGTAGATCTCTTTGAAATACGCAAATGACGAGTTCTCATATAAGTCTTTTTGTGAGATCTTGTAGTAAAGTCTCCACATCTCAATAAGATTTGTAACTAATTTATAAATTTTGAGTTGTTTTGTGAACTAGTGTATCCGAATGCTTCTGAGAAAGCGTTTGAAGTCCAGTTCTTTCAAGTTTTGCATCATCATATGCAACTTTTCCTCGAGGAGTATTTCTTTGTATTTTTATCTGTACATAGCTTTGTCGTTTAAAATCCAATACTATCTACTGCAGGTGGAGGGTGGTAATAATTTGTAGCTATTCACAACTTCGAGCTTTTAGATAATATAAATTTGTTTTGTTGTTACATCATTTTCATGCTCAAATGATGCAAAAAGCAGCGATTAAAAAGTACCTAGTAATAATTTTTCATTTACATCTCATCCTTTTCTATATTATATATTATTCGTAATAAGTATACTCAACTACATTGTCAATGAATTTTTATTAGAAATTAATCGCTGCTTTCTAAACCTTTATCTTTGCCATTAAAATACAGGATAACCCTTCTTTTTGAATATCAAGAATTTTTACTTTTTCTGAAGTCATTGCTTGCTAGTGCTTGTATGTCGTATTGTCTTCTCTAGAAGCTAGAACAATAGCATATCGTCCTTTAGTTCCTTCTTCTAGAAAAGAGCGTCTTTTGGCGTAATTCCAATTTTAGCATATAGAGGCCAGTTAAATACTAAGTCGGCTTCTTTGATGCTTGTACAAGTGAAGGAATCGCAAACTGTAATTTTAAGTTTTAATCTGTAACCTCGTCACTAAAAGTAATTTGGATTTGTAACAAAGCTCGAGCAATCACAACCCGTGTTTTTCCCCGCCATAGTTCTGAGATAAAGAAACTTTTTATCAAAAGTCCAACAAAATCAACGTCTTCTCAATTTCTTCCTCTCAATCTTTTCCTTTTCAAAATAAGGGCAAAGCAACATTGTCAAACACATTTATACAACAAAATTATTGAAAATATAAGAACTTTCAGTATTTTCTTCCAAAAAAATCTCCCAACATCAGCTTTTTCAATTCTTGAATAATTCTCAATAGTCGACTTACCTCCCAGATTTCCCAATTATCCCAAAATCTCCCTTTTTCAATATGTAAATCAACTTCCAAATCAAAACTATTCAGCCGTTTTCAAATTATTAATATTATCATAAAAACTCCTTTTAAATTTTACTAGAAGATAAAGACATTATATCAAAAATAGATAATTATAAAATTGAAATAGTTAAAATTTAATTTTATTGGAAAAAGAAAAATTGAAAATTATAAAAATTTGAGACTGATATAAATAAAATTTGACAAAAGGCTAGAAACTTCTATTCTTTTTTTTATAATTAATAACACAAGATACCGAAAACCCTTAAATTTTGATTTTTAGAGGTTTTATGAAATAAGTTTGTACTATTGGATAGAGTGGCGTAATTAATGTGGAAAATCATATTTATATAAAATCGATGAATTTGGTAGAAAAGGAGTCTTGGAAGGTTAAAAATATTGAGGATTGGGGGTATAATTGCAATAATAACTAATCAGCTGGGATTGAGAGGTTATTATGTGAGACTATTTTAAATTCAGAACTTTATTGAAAGATTTATTAAAAATGGGATTAAGATAGAAAAACATATTTTGTCCGCATCATCCAGATGGAATTAAATACAAGATAAGTTGCGAATGTCGAAAGCCATGGGAACTTTAAAGCAATCAGGAATTTAATATTGATGTGGAAAA